>Ga0160423_10005263_pt1 | contig 10559 bp, 7 predicted proteins | sample CRUFie14St8metaG_FD_108191 | JGI IMG/M metagenome (GOLD analysis project Ga0160423, IMG submission 108191) | Marine microbial communities from the Costa Rica Dome - CRUD Field 142mm St8 metaG | ecosystem: Environmental > Aquatic > Marine > Oceanic > Photic zone | place: Costa Rica: the Eastern... | reverse complement strand
TGGCAGAAGATGGGTGCATCAAGAAGATGATGTAAGAATGACAATGACCAACACTGATCAAAGGTCAACTTCAAAATTAAGTTTTGTTAACAATGACACTGTCACTACTAACCAAGATGGTACAACACAAAATGAAAAGAGTGCATTAAGTCAAGCATTAAAGGATAAAGAACGCAAAACACCTGCACAAGACAAGGACACAACTAGTTAATGGCAAACATTTCACATTTTTATGATGGACAATTAAGAAGATTCATTATTCAATTTACAAGAATGCTGTCTAATTTTCAATATGAAACAGGCAAAGATGCAGATGGCAACAAAGCATTGATCAAAGTGCCTGTGCGTTATGGAGATATCAACAGACAAGTAGCAAACATTCTAAGACAAGGATCTGAAAATGCTTTGGTTAGTGTGCCACAAATGGCTGTTTACATTAATTCGCTTTCTTATGATCGTCCACGTATGCAAGAGCCAACACACATAGACAAAATACATGTGAGAGAAAGATCATATGATCCAGAAACTAAAACATACTCCAACAATCAAGGCAATCAACACACCATAGAACGTATAATGCCTGTGCCTTTTGAACTTTCAATGACAGCAGATTTGTTTACAAACAACACAGATCAAAAATTACAAATACTTGAACAAATTTTAGTGTTGTTCAACCCTGCGTTAGAACTACAAACCACAGACAATTGGGTCGATTGGACATCATTAAGTTATGCAGAAATAACTGATTTGACATTCAGTTCTCGAACCATACCAAGCGGTACAGATGATGAAATAGATGTTGCATCAATGACATTTACTCTGCCAATTTGGTTGACTCCACCAGCAAAGATTAAAAAACTTGGAGTAATTGAAAAGATTGTTGCTTCATTGTATGATGAAGATGCGTCTAAAATTGATGTCACAGGCATTATAGGCGAAGACTTGTTAAGTAGACAAGAAATTACATTTGGCAATTATGGTTTGTATGTAGAAGGCAATAGATGTAGATTGTTGCAAAGTAGAGATACTCTTAATGAAAAAACAGGAGATGCGGCTCATGTATCTCCAACAAGAGAAGATGCGAAAACAGATTCACAATTAGTGTATGGACGGGAAATTCCATGGGCAAAAGTTTTGGCAGCCTACGGAAGAATTACAAATGGACTTTCCAAAATTAAATTAGAAACATCTATTACAACTGCCAACAATGAGGACACAGTAACTTATATCACAGGCACCATTGCAGAACATCCAACAGAAGACCATCAACTATTGTTTACTGTAGATGAAGACACTATTCCTACTAATTCTGTGCCTTCATTTTCAAAAATTATCGATCCAACTGTAACTGCTCCAACAGGATCAGAAGTCAATGGGCAGAGATATCTAATAACACAACCAATTGGCACAGCACTGCATGATGTTAACATTACAAATATCACACATGATGGTACAACAACTGCTACAGTGACTTGCTCTTTACCACATGGACTTGCAGTAGGAGATACTGTGCGTATCACAGGTGCGGCGCCAAGTTATTACAATGGCACAATTGGTGTAAAAGCAGTGCCTAGCACCACAACATTTACATACAACACAGTGGCGGCAACCAATGCCGCGGCAAGTTCTACGGCACAAACAGCAGATTTGACGAACTTTACATCTGCAGGAGGTGTTTTAATCACACCATCACCACTTACATCACCAGCACTAGGAGAACCTGTAGGTGTTACTAACCGTGGACCAAGTGCTTGGGGCAATCTTGTTGCATCTGAATCAGACATCATCCAATACAATTCTACAACAGATAAATGGAATGTTGATTTTGATTCTTCAAATGTCACTAATGTGCAGTATGCAACAAATGAAAATACGGCTGTTCAATTCAAGTGGACAGGCACACAATGGCAGAAATCTTGGGAAGGTGAATACGCACCGGGTGATTGGGTGCTTGACCTTTAAACAATAATATTATAAAATAACTTATGGATATTGTTTGCAGTGGTGCGTTGTTTTATGCCAAGTCAACCAAACGTTTTATGCTTGTACAAAGAGCAAATAAAAAACATCACGGACAATGGGGCATAGTAGGAGGCAAAGCAGAAGGCAAAGAATTGCCTGTCGAAGCACTTCAAAGAGAAATATCGGAAGAAATTGGTGATACCCCGGTAATAAAAAAATTTATTCCACTTGAAATGTTTCAAAGCACTGATCAAAAATTTTTCTTTAACACCTATGTGTGCGTTGTAGATGCAGAATTTGTACCTGTTCTAAATGGTGAACACATTGGTTATTGCTGGGTACAAATGAACTGTTGGCCAAAGCCTATGCATCAAGGATTACTCAAAACTGTTAACAGTAAAACCATTAAATCAAAACTACAAACTATCTTAGATATTATTGTGTAAGATTGGCTTTGCCGCAAATTCTTTGGAAACTACACCTGCATAAATTAACAAAGTTTTCCCATCGGGTGCCACAGTATATGCTGACCAAAGTTCGCCATCATAACCTATTGCACCATAAAGATCAGGATATTGATCTATTCTGGTTACAAGTTTTATCATAAAGTTTTGTGGACTTGTAACACAAACACCGGTTGCTATTGCAAAGGTCCACATTTGTTCTGCTGATTGGATTCCTTCTTCTGTACCTTTTTGATATTCTATTGCAGTACGTTTTAATATTTCTGAACTTGAACATATGTGATTTACCCAAATTATATCATTTGGCACCCACTCATGCTCGGTTGCATCTGTTGGCTTAACAAAAAAAGCCACTAGTACAATTATTAAAATTATAATGCCTGTAAAAATGTTTCTATTCATGTCTCAAATAGTATTTATCTGCTTTTAAACTTCTATTTCTGTGTTATTTTTGCAAGACTGCTATTTGTCTTGGATATATGTTTTGCCAGTCAACTGTTCTATGTCACGTATCATTTCTTCCATGTTGACCCTAACAGTCTTACCTGTTTTAGTGTTGCGTGAATAGTATTCCCATTCGCCTTGTTCGTTGTGTGGAGATATTTTTGTAACGTTACCCGCTTCGTCCCTTACAAACACTTCAGCACTTGCTGATTCATCTTTGGCATAGATGTGTGCGATGTTAGTTGTGCCGGATGGATCATTTGACAGCACACCCAGTTCTACATGCCCTGTAACTCTCAAACTTGTATCATTCAATAATTGCAGTGAGTCAGATCTGAATCTTCCGGAAATATTGTTAGAACCATTTTTCTTAAATGCAAATTCTAGTATGCCATCTTCTGTGCCGTCTCCTACATCTAGAATCTTGCCTGAAATTTTAGCATAAAGCACTTCTTGATCAGCATCATTTTCACCTTGAAATTTAATCTGTCCAAGATAGTCAGCATTGGCAGGTGATGAACTGTTACGTTTTAAAGTGATTACAGGACCTGCTGTGCTTGAATCTTCTGTTGTGGTGATCAACAATGCATCACTTGTTGATGTGTTTGTAATAGATGCACCTGTGCTTGTGGTTTCAAAAACAGTTGTTCCATAATGTTTTAATTTTACAGCACCAGTTGAACCATCTGCTACAATATATTCAGTGATGCCACCACTGCTATCATCTGTAGAAATTATGACATCCTTATTATCAGCATAAGTTCTAATGTTGATGTCGCCAGTAGTTTCGTTAATGTTAAAATTAGTGCCTGTGTGTTTAATGTTTGTATCTGCATCAGTACCAAATTGCAGTTCAACACTGTCTTTAAGGATTGTGTTACCTGCTAAATCTATCTTGCCTGTGCCTGCAGGATCAAGTGTAATGTTGGCATTTGAACTTGGTGATGTAATGTCGTCTGTAGCGATACCTGAGGTAAATGTTTTTAGACCTTGTATGCTTTGATCTGTGGTATTAAGCACAACCGACGCCGCTGATACACCTAATCCTTTTCTTTCCATGTTGACTCTGTAACCGTTAACAACAAGATTAGTTGTTGCACCTACTCCTCTTAATCTTGCTGTAGTATTGTTGTAATCAGTTGAGTAAGTTATAAGTTGCCGATCACCTGAATGCACAATACCAAATTCTGATTCAAACACATTGTCACCGCCGTCTGCTACAACCACTAATTCACTAACTTGAAATTCTGCTCCGCCTACGCCTGCGGGAGCCTTCACAGTGTTAAAGTAGTGAGCCGCTTGGAATGTAGTTCCTGCTGTCAAACTGTTTTCCCAAGAATCAATATTTTCTATTGCTGAATCTACATCAGTATTAGTAATAATAGACACGTTATCACCTGATGCGGATTCTTCCGTGTCTTTGATTATTATTTTGTATATTTTTACTGTGGTGTTTGCGGCCCCACTTGCACCTAGCAATCTTATGTTGCCACTGTTTATATCAACATCATATGTTACCAAATCAGCGTCTGTAGTAGATGTTCTACCAAAAGCAGAGTGGTAAGCAGTTGTACCATCATGTACACAGTTAATTTTGATACATTCATGTCCAACGGTACTGCCATCACCAGTAGTGTTTGACGCTAAGATAAAATATTGCACTCCTCTATAGGTTGATGCATCTGTGGTATCAAGTGATTCTTGTGCTGTGTCTACATCTGCATTTATTGTGAGTCCAGTGTTTGTACTTGATGAATCTGCTTCAGAATTGGATCCAAGACCAGTTCTAAAAAGTGTTACTGAATTAGTAGTAGATGTGCCTGCTAATTTTAATCTTACAGTCGAGCCTGATATATCAGTTGTAAAAGTTCCAAAGGCAGTTGAACCTGTGTGAGTTACTCCATACTCTGAAATATATGAAGTTGTACTGTCATGTATTAGATGTATAAATCCTGATTGAAATTCGCCATTGATTTCATCATTGATAACATAATTGTATTTTGCTGTTTGAAAATCACTGGTACTAAACGAGTCAACAATAGTTGCAGTGTTTGGAATTTGTCCTAATGTTACTTTAACAGTATTCGATGTGTCTGCTTCTGCAGATGTCGATCCTGCAAGTGACCCCCATGATGAACCATCGTACCCTTCAAAGTTTCCTGTGGTAGTGTTTAATCTAATTTGTCCTGCTGTGCCTGATGTCCTTTGTGCAGTGGTTCCAACTGGCACACCAAATGCTCCAGTGCCTATTGCTCTTACATATCCTGATGAATTTGCCGCTAGTTCCAAATCAGCATTGGATGAATTTGTAGTGATTACATTGCCTGCTATGTTTACGCCATCTATCTGTAATGCTCCACTACCATTAGGCACAATCTGTACATTGGCATTGGATTGTGCAGTAGATATTGTGTTATCTTTTAGAACTATATCGTCACTTACGAATATTGGCATAGCAATATTTATTGGTAATTTTTATTAAACTTCAATGAGGTTAAATTTATATTTTTTGCCTGATTTGTTATTGATTATGAACAGATCATCTTTGCCCTCTTGTATTGTCCATGATCCTTTTTCATTGGTCAAATTCAAATCCGAAGTGTAAATGTTAGCAAAACGTTTTGAACTTGATCCTAAATCAAATGTGGCATTTGCTGAAGGTATTATTGATGCTTGTACAACAACATTTCCTGACCCATTAGTACGCAAAGATAGATCGGCGTTTGAAGCATTTGTTGTAATAAAATTGTTTCTAATCGATATAGAGTCAATTACAACAGCACCTGTACCATTTGGACTCAGTGTAAGATCGCCATTAGTGTTAGTGGTGCTTATTGTATTAGCATCCATTTTTAGATTATCTACACCAAAATCACCTTCAACTGTTAATTCATATTCAGGTGAAGATGTGTTTACGCCAACTTTGCCTGTATTATCAGGAAATAAAACCAAATTGTTATTAGAAGTTGTTGATATTGTGTCACCGTTGATGGAGATTTGATCAATGTGCCATTGTCCTATAGCAGTGCCTGAAGTTGTACCTACACCTAGTTTTGCCTCCACAATAGCGGAGTCGGTGATCATGTCTTTTACTACTTTTCCTACAGCCATATATTGTATTTATTGTAGCACTCAAGACACAAGGCTGTCTATAAAAACAGCCTTGTATTGTTCTAAATTATGCTTTGATTGAAACTACTGCTAAAACTTTGCCTTGTCCAGCATCAGTTTTTGCCTCTAGTGCTCTACCAATTACATTGAAAGCAGTTGCTTCACCTGGTTGTGCCATTCTTGCATATCCTGGAGTGCTTGAACTTACTAGTCTCGCACCTTTTGTTACTGTGCCAATCACGTTAGTTGGTACTCTACCAGTCATTGCTACAAATGGATGTGTTCTATCACTGTAGCCTGCTCTGTCATTCATCATAAATGCCGCAGTATCATCAGATGATACAACGCCAAACACTTCTTCTGAAAGTTCAGTTGCCGCTCTTGTGATTTCATTTACACCACCTAGTTCAACGATTGTGCCTGCTCCGTATTCTGCATCAGCGTGATAACGCTCTGCCACATCAGAGTATTGTGCCGCAGAACAAGTTGCTACCAATGTTCCTGCTGATACTGTGATACCGCCTGATTTATCAGCCGCTGTCGCAGTGGTTGTGCCTAGTGTGAACTTGTCTTCTGATTCATCAAATATGAAACATGCATTGTTACCAGTTGAACCACGTTCAAATATGAATCCAATGTCATTACCTGAAGAAGATATACCTGAGTTTAACTCAATGATGTTATCTGCAATAGTAGTGTTTGTTGAATTGTTTGTAGTTGTTGTACCGTTAACTGTAAGGTCACCTGTTACTGTTAGTGCACCTGACACTGTACATACACCTGTGTTGTTGATTGAGAGTGTACCAGAAGAAGCAATAGTAAGATTAGTACCATCACCTTCGATCTTTTCTCCATCATCACCAAAAGTCAATCCAATGTTTGCTGGAATGTTGATGTCACCGTTTGTGCCAACAGCAAATGTAATGTCTGTACCGTCACCTGAAATATTTTCTTCAGCCGCACCCAATTGAATTTGTTTACCTGAAGCCATTTTCAATGCTGATACATCACCATCAAGTCTGAATACCTCAGTGCCTGATGAACCGCCATCATTTACAGCAAAAATAATATCTTTGTCTGATGTGCCGTTTGCTAGTGTGATATCATTTGATGATGCAGTTGCTAATAATTCTGTATTAACAGTTGCGTTGCCCGCCGAGTTAGTTCCTATAACTGCGTTTGCAGTAAAAGAACTTGGTGTGTCAGTAAGTCCCAAATAGTTGGTACTCAATGACGATATCTCTGAGTCTACGTATGCTTTGATTGATTGTTGAGACGCCAGTGCTGTAGCACTATCCGACGCCATGTTATCTTCGTCTAGAATACTTCCAATTTCAACTGTGGAACTACCTATCAAAAGACCTTGTTTAACTTTAAACGCTCTTGTCGCCATGGTTCACTTTCCCCTATGTTATATTAAGTGCGTATATAACTCTATGTAATATACACACATATTTATTTGATTTTACCAAATTTATGTGTTATAACTAATGCATAATGGTAGATTTCAGCACTGATCCTAAGGATATTAAAAAGGGAGCAATAGGACTGAATCATCAATACTATTGTTTAATCAAATGGCCTGCCATAGCACAAAATAGAGATGTAGCAGAAATGCAACGTAACCAAGCAGTGGCTAATGCAATGGTCAAACATCGATCCGATGTTGAGGCTTGGTGTGATGATAACTGTAAAGAACCATACAAGATACCAGACGAAGCAACCACACAAGGGATTCCAGTGTTGTTTATAAGCAAATTGGATTGGGCTCAATGTTGTGCTGAATGGGATATTGTGTCTTCAAAAGATACAATTAAAACACAAGGCAATCTATCCGTAGATGCCAACGGCAATATTGTTTTGATTTGATCAATAAAAAAGGGCGACCTAAGCCGCCCTTGATATAATTTATATTATTGTTTACAGTGGAGCAAGTCCAAGTCTAGCAAATCTAACACCAGTGTTAGCCGCCGCCGAAGCCGCTCTTAATCTTACTGAGCCACCACTTATATCAACTGAGAAGTCCAATAATGGTACAGTTGAAGTGTGTGTAATACCAAACTGTGTAAGTAGAGCAGTTGAGCCATCATGCACTACCATGATCTTTCCTGTCTCGTGTCCAACAGTTGAGTCATTATCACTGCCTGCGTTAGTTGCCACATATGTATATTCTGCAGATCTAAATGTTGAAGTTGTAAATGTATCAACGTTTTCGATTGCAGAGTCAATGTCTGTATTTGACCCACCAATCCATGTTGCACCTGATACTCCACCTGATCCATCAAAGCCATGCAATGCTACCAGTCTTGCACCATCGTGTAGTGCCGCTGTCATTGTAAGTGTGTTACCACTTACTGTATAGTTGTTTGTGCTTTCTTGGAAGATGTTGTCAACAAATACAAGCACGTTTTGTGCTTCTGCTGGAGTAAAACTTAAAGTAAATTCAGTCGTACTATCATTTGAAGTTGTAAACACATCTTTGTTGATGTCAGCCGCTTCGCCTGATGGTGCAGTTAAGAATGAAACATAAGTTGAACCATCTGTTGATCCTTCATATACACCTAGAGTTGAGTTGAATCTTATTAATCCAGTGTTTACAGTTGGTCTTTGCCCTGTTGTACCTACTGGTACATCAATAGCAGTTGTACCACTAAACACAAAGTTTCCTGTGATAGTTGCTGTTAAATCAGTACCATCTGATTCGATCTTTTCACCACCTGTACCAAATAACACGCCAACGTTTGCTGGAACCTGTACATCTGATGTTGCAGTTAAGTTGATCTTACCACCTGAATTAATTGTTAAGTCTGTACCGTCACCACCGATCTTTTCAGCACCGTCTAGTGCAAAATGTAAAGAAGTGTTAGCCTCTGTAACAATGTTTCCAGTGCCTGCTGGTAAAAGTTGTAAGTCTGCGTTGGAGTCAGTTGTGATTGAGTTGTCTTGTAAGTTTAGACTGTCAATTTGTACTGATGTTAATCCAGTCAGTGCGGTATCAAGTGCTGTAGTAATTGTTGTACCAGCCACTGAAGTTGTAATGTTGGCACCACCTGCAAATTTCACTGAGTTTTGTGCAAGTGTAACTGAAATACTTGAAGAAGAATCATCAACTGCTGTTAAGTCACCTCCTCCTAGTCCACCCCAACCTGATGCAGAGTAACCTTCAAAGTTTCCTGTTTCTGTATTGTATCTCAATGAACCTTCGATGTTACCGTTTCTTGCCGCAGTGTTACCTTTTGGTACAATGATTTGGTTGTCACTTCTACTAAACAATGTGTTACCTGAACCAGAAGGTGTAATGTGTAAGTCTGCGTTGGAGTCAGTTGTAATACCATCTGTGCCAATATTGATATCACCAACACCAATTGTGCCTGTTGATTGTAGTGTACCACCTACAGTCATGTTGTTAGTAACTGCAACGTTGCCTGTTGCTGTTAAATTCATTGCACCTGAAGATGAAATTGTTAAGTCTGTACCATTACCTTCAATTTTTTCGCCATCGTCACCAAATGTCATCCCAATATTTGCTGGAACATTGATGTCAGCACCTGCTGTTAAGTTGATGTCACCTGTGCCACCTGGAACTATGTCTAGGTCAGCGTTTGAGTCTGTTGTAATACCTCCAACGCCAATGTTGATGTCTGCAACTTGAATTGAAGTTAATCCTGATACTGCCGCATCCAGTGCCACTGAAATAGAGTCACCTGATGCTGATGTTGTAATGTTGTTACCACCTGCAATTTTTAAATCATCATCTGCTATTGTAACTGACACAGCACTTGATGAATCATCAATTACTGTTAATATACCAGCCGCCGATGTTTGTGAATCAACGTATGCTTTGATTGATTGTTGTGTTGCCAGTGCAGTCGCACTGTTTGAACTCATATCATCTTCATCGACAATTGATGTTACTGCTGTGGTGTTTGCAATAGTAAGTTGTGATCCTGCATCAACTGGTCCATCAACTTGTAATCCATCATTGATTACAACCGATGATGAATCTGCTGATGATATTACGTTGTGTACTGCGTTTACAGTTGTAATTGTTGTGCCTGAAAGTACTTCAGTGCCATTAACTTTATAAACTTTGCCAGAGGCAATGTCAATGTGCTCTGAGAAGTCCCAGTCATCTGTTGAATTGTTCCATAAAATTGTGTGATCAGTTGAACCTTTAAGTGTAATACCACCACCGTCTGCTAAAGTGTCTGAAGCAGAAGCGCCTGATGGACTGTGGGCAAGTTCAATGTTTTTGTCATCAACTGTAAGTGTTGTTGAATTTACAGTTGTTGTCGATCCATTTACAGTAAGGTCCGCTGATACTGTTAATGAACCTTCAATTTGAACTCCGCCTGAACCGTTTGCTGATAAAATCAAATCATCATTGGATCTGATTGTTGTAATCTCATTTTCTAATAATCTAACACCTGATGTGTTAATTTGTCCTGTTGTTGTTAAATTTTCGTTACCGAATGAAATTGCACCTGAGGTATCTGTAATTGAACCTCCTGCTACAGTTGCCGTTCCACCAGTTACTGATGTAGTTGCAGTAATTGTTGAACTACCTTTGATTGCTCC
>Ga0160423_10005262_pt1 | contig 10560 bp, 20 predicted proteins | sample CRUFie14St8metaG_FD_108191 | JGI IMG/M metagenome (GOLD analysis project Ga0160423, IMG submission 108191) | Marine microbial communities from the Costa Rica Dome - CRUD Field 142mm St8 metaG | ecosystem: Environmental > Aquatic > Marine > Oceanic > Photic zone | place: Costa Rica: the Eastern... | reverse complement strand
TTCTTAAAAAAGAGCATCATATGCCAGTGTGGGGTTCCATCATGGTGTGGCTCTGCCACTCTTAACCCAAATGTTCTAATCTCGTTCCTGTCCCACTCCGCCCTGATTTGTGACCAGATACGGCTAAAGTACTGCTGTACTTCCCGTGGGGTTGAACCGTTGTATTTTGAGTTTCTGAAACAGCTACTGCCCTTTTTAATCATGCAATGGTAGGCGCTAGGTGCGGTTAACGTCAGGAACAAACCTACACAACCCTGCTCCCGTGCGATTTGCTCAAAGCCATATGACCTGACCTTCAGTTCTGCAACACGGTTTGCAGGGTTAGCCACTGTCTTTTCCGCTAGATCAGCCAGTGAAAAAACGTCGCCATACTGGTTTTCGGCTTCCATGCCTGCCATAGCTTCATCGTTCCGTCTGCACTGTTGCTGGCGACGGTTCACACCGTGGTTGGATATGTAGCCATGCTTGGCCGCTGACACCTGCCCTAGCTCTCTGAGTAGCTGCTCTAGCTCGCGGCCTTGCTTGGTACGTAACTGCCTGCGCCACCATGGGGCAGACGATGCCGCACTGATAGCCGCCATAATCTGCTCATTGGTGGGGTTTAGGTTCTTCAGAGGTAGAGCTAGGCCATGATCGGATAAAAAAGCAGTCACCATGGTTTGCACTGCTTTCCAGCCTGAGGCCTTGAGGGTTTTCTTTACCTTGTCCTCTAAGGCTCCGGCCTTCAGTTTGGCAATGCTTTTGAGAGTATCGTCATCACTGGAGAGCGTCAGACTAGGTACTGCCGACCAATTCAACTTTTTATCGAGAGCCAAAAGGCGACGGTTAGCGGCTGCCTTGCCGTTTCTTTTGTGAGTTTTAAGGTATTCGTTGGCAAGTATTACGGCCACCGATGAATGCTTTTCAAATATCGCATTTCTGAAAAGCGCGTCTTCATAGTTGCCAATATGGTCTAGGTCAGGGAGCTTTAGCACAGTATGATACCGCCAGTGGTCATATTAATTGTGATACCAAGGGCAAAACCCAAAACAACCGCATCAAACCACCAACAAGCACGCACCCAAAGCCAGCGACGAAATGCTCTAGCTTTTTCTTGCTTAATAGGTATCAGGTGAATCATTTGATGCGCTCCCCTTGTAGTTGCTTTTCAGACCATATAACCGACGCTCTTAAAGCAGTAGCTATCTTTAGTAGCCTTTCTTCTGACTCCAGATCATCGAATAGGGCGTTGTAATCGTCGATCTTGCCGATGCTGAAAGCCAACGTTTGACGATAAAACAAATCACCGCCATTAAAGCACCAGTAATTGAGTACCGCATCTTTTGCGCCTTCGATTGATTCGAGGCACAACCGGTAAAATTTGGGATTTAAAAAAGCGTAAAGGAATTTCGCTTTTTCTATTTTGCGCTGCTTGGAAAGTGCTTCTATGCTGTCCAGCAAGTAGGCCTGCTGTTCGTAATCAGAGCATAGGGCTTTGGTTTGCCAGTGAAGCCGACGCTTTACTTCTTCTTGTTCCGACTCAGGCCTTTTTATCGGGATTACGTTCGCTTGTGCGCTCATTCTTATTATCACCTGTGTAATTGCGGTTGCTGTATTGGGTTAATAAGCCCGCGGCCAAACGGGCACCCGCAACAGGTAATTTAATTATGTACTCTAATGTACACATGTACAAATCAATACATGCTACCTTATAACCATATCCCCAACTATTATTTGAGATATAAATCCATGAATATCTATGCAGAAAACGCCCCAATGATCACCACCCTTGAGCTAATAGAAAAGATCAAAAAAGAGATCAAAAATGACACCGTTTATGGTGTTGCAAAGGTCATGGGCACAGAGCGTACATCTGTTCGAAACTGGCTTAATGGCGGGGTTATGACGGATTCTCTAGCCCTACGCGCGGCTGAAATTACCGACCTAGATGCGGGCTATGTTTTGTACTCGATGGCCGCTGAAAGGGCACAAAAGAAGGGTAATATCCGGTTGTTTGAATTTTGGAAAAAGCGCGCGGATCATGTTCTACGTACAGGAACCTACCTAAGTATTTGTTTTCTCTTGCCTTTATCCTCCCTCCCCAGCCCCTTTTAAGGGGTGAAAACCGCTTCCAAATAATAACTATTATGTTAAATCAAACCGCATTTATGAATATTTATTAGTCGGTTCTCCCCTCGATATTCTATTTAGAAATCAACGGTAATTCGTTGATATGCCTATATAAAACTTACTTTCCATAAGCTAATCTGACCCCACCGGACAAGAATTATTCATTTTTTATTCATCAAAACTGAATAAATATGCACTATTCTACACCGTTTTTTATAACAATTACGCTTATAAAAGGATGTTTTTTATGATTATAAAGTCTAAAAAAGGCGCTTTTTTTCTGAGTAAAAAGTGCAAAAACCGCATCCTCGAAACGTTTTTAAGCCCAGAACAAGCGGCTCAAATGACACACCGAAGCCAAAGCACCGCCCGCCGTTGGCTCAAAAATGAAGAGATCGACCCCGCCAACCTCGAACTGATTATGTTAAAAACCTTTGGGGTAGTGCCCTTCGCGACGTGGAAAGATTGGGAAATAAGGCCAGAGGGGCTGCTCACACCGGAGGGGGATTTTATCGACATTAACCGGCTCTCATGGCTCGGCTTATACATGAGTGTCTATAACGATCTACAGGAACAGAACCGGACGCTACTGGAGAAAATCAAAGAGTTAAAAGCCCGCAAAGACAAAAGACGGACTTTTTTTGTAGAGCCTACTCCTTAGACTTAGCCTTAACGATTTTGCCGCCCTTCAGGTACTTGTAGCCTTTTTTTAGCTTACCTTTGCCTTTGGTGGCGGTTTTTTTTACTGACGCTTTTTTTATCCATAATTAATCACCTTTAATCAACTTTATTATTTTCATTATTTTCTTCTATTTCTTTGATGCGATACTCAACCAGCGTTAAGCGGGTATTCATCGCGGATAGTTGCGTTGTAATACTGTCGGTCTTACCCAAATCAACGCCCGATATTGCCAATACAACAACCAGCAAACTGTATGTCACTCCATTGTTGTTTTTAAATTCCATTACCCGCCCTTCCACAGCCTGCCCATTCCACTGTCGATAATTTTGTGCAGCAATCGCCGGAAACCAAACACATAAACGAATATTAAGCCCATCCCCATCTGATAAGCCCTCGGAGTCTCTTTCAACGCCTCAAAGCCTGACATTACCGCCGGTATGATCAAGCTCGCCGCTGGCCAAAACAAAGCCAACATCGGTGATATAAAAAGCAGAATCAAAGGCAAGGTAAATAATAGAATCAGGTAATTATCTTCCCACGTGATTTGATTCCGGCTTGATACGTCCAGCTTGCCCGCTGCCTCTGCTTCGGCTTTTTTACGGTTGATGATGGCTTGCCGATCGATAGCTTTTAATTCCTGCTTATGGCCTAGCCAGCCTTGAAAAATGGCTAGGCCACTGGTCAATAATGCTGAAATCATCGGAGCTTACCCTTTGTGGCAACAATATAAACTGTCCCAAGCAATGCAGCCCCCAGAATCAGCTTGCTAGTGTCGAAACCGCCACCACTGCCATTATCAAGAGCATCGTCTACCTGTGCGCCAGTGAAAGCCCCAGCACCAAAACCGCCAACCAACAAAGCCCCCGCCGCTATTAGTGGAATCATGCCATTGTCACCCCTGCCTTGATTAGCTCCATGCTGTACGGCTGGATTCCGTTTTCGTGATGAATCATTGCCGCGATTAAATCGGGATAATGATGCTCTTGAATTTCTGTCCAGCGATCCAGACCCGTAGCTGCTGCAACACTGCCAATATAACTGGATGTGTTGTTTTCGGTAGGTGGTGCCCAAGTGGTCACAATGTCAGCAAGTGTTACAATACCGCGACGACGATAGCTTTTAAGCACCCTCGCCCCTGCTCGGATTCCATAAATAGGGTCAATAAATTCCTCAAAGGCTGCATCGTCATTTGTCGACCTCTCGCCTTGCCATTCGTAATCTGTTTGGGCATTCTCACGAATATTAAGCGGGTTATTGTTGCGAATACCTCGCGGTTGATCTTTGTATAGCTGTAGCTTTCTTTGACTTATCATCAATGCCCCCAGTAGTAGCAGTCCGCCTGTCATTATTGTCTTATTCATAGTCTGCCGATGGCTTGCCAATGAATCTCGGGTATTTCATCTATCCTCTGTGATACGAACGAAAAACCGCTTGTGGTTATTAGGCCGTCCCATCCCGATATCACTACGTTTTCTAGTCCAGGAATTTTACCTCGTGGTGTTAGCTGAAAACTGAAGGGCGCTGCACTGAATTTTTTAGGAAACAATACCGAGCTAAGAGTTTTGCTTCTATTGTGAACGCCCCATTGCATCAAAAGCCCGTTGGCTAACTGGCAATAACCGTTTTCTTCTATTAGTAGGGTTTCATCAGGACGGTTGATAATTTGCTCATGCGATGGGGGGTTTTTAGTATGGAAGGCTTTGCTATTACCCTGAGCATATAGCTCGCCAGTTGTGGCTATTCCGGCATGCACGCTATTTAAATCTAGCTCGGTAACAGTCGTGTATCCCGTAGGCGTCCCTAGCTCTGACATATTTGTCAAATACCAAGCGTTGTGCGGGTATTCATCCAAAAACAAAAGCATTGTTAAATAGGTAGAGCGATCCAAAAACGCCTGTATTTTATAGGCTCCATAGACTTCGCCATTACGGTCGCTTACATCAGCAACGATTCTCAACTTATCTACGCACCCCTCCCCATAGGACGACGACGAAACCACATTTATATGCTCGTCACCGCCATATACCACTGACGCATAAAACGTGGTATGTGAGTGATAGCTACTTTGACCATCCATCAACTTAAACATTGCGCTGCCCCGTCCCCTAGACAACTCAGCTACTGTTACCCACTCCCCACCGTCTGCCACAGTTACCGTTTTTTGGTACGCATCACGACCTGCATAGTCTGCTTCAAAGTTCGGTTTGTTTTTGATTAAGCCCCAGTTGACGTCCATCAGTTTCATCTGTTCACCTCCATCAAGTAAACCGTTTGACTGCCTGTCCCATCACCACAGAGCTTTACCTCACCGGCAAAATAATTGATTTCGTGTGCATGGCCTGCGCTTAACGGTATGCCTTTGCCTTTTTCCCCAGCTAGCCACACACGCCCCTGATTTTCGGCATCAGCGTATAAAGTCAATGATTTTCGGGTATCGTTATCCGGTATGGTGTACACCTGCCCATTGGTTAGCACCACTGGTGGCAGTGGGTTAATAGTCTGTGCGGGTTTTATCGCTAGTTCGCCAGTTACTGCACTGTCTTCTACATCACCGTGCCCATAAGTGATTACACAAACAAGGTCGCCTGTTCCAGTATTCACGATGTTTAGGTTCTTTGATGGCTCGGTTAACCGGATTTTGCGGCCAGCACTCATTACTGCTCGGCTGCCCTCATCCGTCTCGATCTTAAAATCTTTGTTAGCTTCCTCGCAATAGATCAAACGGCCAGAAATGGCGAGGTTTTCGGCTTTACCTTCTTTGACCACCACCCGCATTCTATTGATATTAAAACCATTAGTCATTTGGCTACCCTCGAAAGTATCAGCGCCGCGACGATAGCCGCCGATCCGTACATAATCGGCTTAACAATATCCGCCGTCATTCCCCCGTCTGGCTGGTTTGATTTATTAACGAATGCGAACGCCTGCGCCTGAGAGTCTGCCACCAGATCAAAAGCCCGCTGGTTATTGTCTTCTATTGAATTAAGCGCATTGCCCTGTACTCGCTCGGCAAAATCAAAACCAGCCTCTGAAACGTCTTTTACTGCGTCAATACTGTTTGACGTTACATCGAACACCTGACCTGTGTTGTGCTCAATCATGCGTATGGTTTCGCGGAGATTTTCCCGCCCACTTTCTTCAACATGCTTGGCTAATTTAAAGGCCGCTTCTGTTGCGCCGTGGTCGGTGTAAGTAATATCAGCGCCGGACACATTAGATAGAACCAATCCTTCATTATCACCATCCAAGCCGATGCTGCTGTTTAAATTATTGGTCTCATTATGAGTGTTGCTAGGGTTGCTGCTACGCCCTCCCATTCTGCACCCCCATTCTATAAATAGATTCCGTCCCCTTTCGTCCCACTAACCGAAAACGAAAACCGGCTTTATTTAACAGTCTCGCCAGTGCAGGCCGCTTAGTGTGGAATCGAACGCTTTTTACCCCTTGATTTATGGCTCCTGCCAAAACATAGACACCAGCTTTGGCGAGTGCTTGACCCGCCGCACAACAGATAACCAACTCCTCTTTTTCAATGCGAGTAATGAGATACAAGCCGACTGGCTCAACTTGCCATAACTGACAGTGACCTTTTTTTATTTCGCTATCAAAATCATGGCCGTGAAAAACAGGCTCTAACGCCTGCCACGCTGACGCGGTCAGTTGGCGCAACTGGCTAAACATCAGAGTTTTTTCCATGCCACCACCACCGCCAGCAAGAAAGCGCCCACAATCACATAATCCATCGTTTCCATGCCGCCGAAATCAAAGCTACCCAGTGTGTTATTAGCACTGGCTGAACCGCTGGCATTGGATGGCCCCGATGATGTGTTGCCTAAATTACCTGGTATATTTCCGGTTGTCAGGCTGCCGATTCCGTCAAGCATAACACCCTCACTTAATCAGCTTTATTGCGAGCAAACCGGCAAGCACTAGCCCCGTGCCATACAAAATTCGCTTATCAATACCGGCCAATAAGTCAGCGCCGGCATTTTTAGCAGTGACCTCTTCGGTCGTTTGGCTTTGCATTTCTGGCTGTGCAATAGCTGCACTTTGCAACTGTGCTTGCCGGTTTGGATCATAGGCCGCTTGTGCGTTGATCTTTTCAGTCTCAACGTAAGCACCCATAATGTCGCTCATTTTGATATCTACGAAATTATCAAAGAAAGCCATAACGAGCCCTCCTAGAGCCTAGTCCAGTACTCTAAATAGATATCTATTTCATCTGGTGCCTCCATTTCCAAAACAAGCCGGAAATCCTGTAAACCACGCAAGGCCATCTGCCCACCAATTTCATTGGTTAGCATCCAATCCATGTGATACCAACCGTCCTGAGGTGTACGCCCTTTCCTGAGTAGATACTCTTTCATTTTGTTTTTATCCAGTTCCCAGACGGTGTTGTTGTCCAGCTCAAGACGTACCTCTGCGATTTTGTCCGACTTCATGTGTATGGCCTGTAGCGACACATCAAGGGGTAAATCAGAAATCTCAAATCGTCCAGTTGTGGCTGTCGCTTTCACAAAGTTAGAAATCTTGGTAAACGATCCCACTTGGTTAGCTTCAGGAGTCGGGAACACATACCGAGGCGCGTAGGCTTTGATAGCTGGCGATCCACCGTTAAGAGTGTCAATTTCCCCAACCACCTCAGCTGTGCTCACACCGTTTACCCCCAGATTAAAGGTGCGAGCCTGCGCCGCGCTTGTGAAATGCTCCCGAAAGAAGGGCACTTCCACCTCTGACGCCGCAATGTGATAGCCGTAATATTTAGAAATCGCTTCCAAATCTTCCACTGACTTGTAGCGCTGGATCGGCTTACCGTTGATTCTTACCTCAAGATTGCGGATTTTGTTTTTAGCAATATCCGTCAATCCTAGGTTTACAGACTCATAAGTTTGGTTGCCAACCGGCAAACCAATCGTAAAACTTTGATTACTGCCAACGTTTGTCACGTTAGGCAAACGCAGCGGACGTGAAATAGCCATTTCGACGCCTCCTTATTGACCAGTGACACGACGTACAGTCGCGTTTTTGTTGCTCAAGTAGATAGTCGCCAGTGTGACGATAGCTACAGCCCCAACAAATTTATAATCAGTTAGCTTGTTAAGCATTTTGATTTTCCTTTTTTTGGATGAATGCAGTGATTAGCGCGACTGTTACACCTGCCAGTACTGTCACTAAAAACTGCTGTTTTATTTGCTTGCTCATAGTCTTTGTATAGCGCCTACAACCTGCACCTAATCAAGCCCCAAACCGGTTCGATAACCTATAGGTTCAAATTCGCAAAAAAAAGGCAAAAAAAAGCCCCTTTCGGGGCTGGGGGCTGGATCATTCGCTCAACCAAATGTTTTTGATAAATTTCATTTCCATATCACGCCTTTAGGTTTCTTGTATTTCAGTTTTTTGAGTACAGGCTTGCTTGTAGCTCGCCCGTCGTCGTAATAGAACTGTAATTCCTTCAATGACGCTATATCCTGAGCGGTTATATCACTTGCTAGATAATCCGCCATTAGCGCCGCATTCCTGCCCCTGAAAACCCCAATATACTTGCGCTCGCATTGGTCAAAGTAGGTTTTGGCTATCTCCTGCGGCTTTTGGCTCGCCCCGTGGAAGACAAGGCCAAACTTGCGGCCTTGATTTAACAATACGGCTGAGTTCGGACTGGCCTTGGCCGCACTCTTACAAACTTGACTCAACTCTTCGGCGATCGCGTGAGTTTTGTAGTTGCCATCCAGCACCGCCCACACTACCGAACACCACCACTCGTATTCTTCTATTGTTGAACCGGCAAAAGCCAGCCTAAAATGGTTTCTTTTCAAACCTGCCTTCAGTAGCTTTAGGTACTCCCGCTTATCCTCAGTGTGTATGCCTGCATGATCTCCAGACGCATCCCACAGTAAAATGCGCCCCTTTTTGGGTATCTCTGGATTGCTGATAATCGCCTGGCTTTTGCCAGCACCACTTCCGCCCAGATAGAGGCAGTGTTCGTTTTTATGCTGCGTGTTGGGGTTGATCGGCCTTAGGTTCATCGTCCGCCCTCTTCTTTTTCTCTTCAGCCGCCTTATGCATTTGTACTTGTGTGTAAACACCGAAGCCAGCAACCGCAACCACCATCGCCAGTTCAATCTCTTCGCGGTAGGGCTTCAGGAAATCCGGTAAATCAGCGCCGTATTTGCGGAATACTGGCACGGCTTTTTCAATCACTGAGCCTCTGACAGAGTCGTCAATCTGAACGAATGACCAGCGCATTTTAACCAGCGTCTCTACCATTGAAACAGCCATAATAGCGCCTTGCTGCGCCGCCATTTCGTCCGCTTCGCTTTGTTGGTCTTTTTGTTCCTCCGCTTCCACCGCTTTAATTAGCTCGGCGCTTTCTTTTTCTTCGAGGCTCTCCAGAACTTCAATATTTTCTATTGCTTTTTCCATCACATTCCCCCCTTAAATGGCAGTAGGACGACTGCTGCCAGACCAGCAACCAGCAAGCCCCAACCACCTTTATTGCCGTTTTTTTTCGGTTCTGCGTCCGGTTCCTTTTTCGGTTGTGGTTCCGGTTCTGCTTTCGGTTCTATAACCTGCACTGGTGCAGGTTCCTCCGGTTGTTGTTCCGGTACATTGGGCGGCCTGACAACCTCCACCCCCTCCCGCCACTTTGAAGCGTAATACAACCGAGTTTGCTGCACCTTTCCGGTTCTTTGGTCGGTTCCACAGTCAGCACAACGTGTATACAAAAAACGGCCCTTACCTCGCTTGGCTTGGCACACATCAGCCATTAAACCGCACTCGCAACGGATATTACCCAAAGTTGGATTATTCGCTCTTGGCATTTCTGGCAATCTCCCTGTTTACCAGCTCATTGACCACCATCACCAAATCAGTGATAGCTGCTTTTACGGCTGTTGGCAGTATTGGATTGTTTGCTGCTGCTTTCGCATCCTGCGTTAAAAACTTTATTCTCTCTTCTAGTGTCCTATCATCCATAAGCCCATCCCTCCGAGCGCGTACAGTTATTTACAGAGATCCTAGAGGCCGCGCTTTGCGCGTCCTTTTTAAAAGCCTGCTTTGGTCGTATTTCCCAACGAAAAAACCGGCTTAAAACGTCTTTCCCTGCAAGTGTTACCCCTTTTACAACCTCAGCCCCCTTGTCCATAACGACACCGAACAAAGTAGCTATTCTGCTCTCGTTTTCGGTTGGCTTGTCCCCGTCGATCTTCCATGGCTTCATGGTTTGGTCATTGCGCTTAACGGTTGCGCCGCCCTGCCCTTCGATATAATCCGCCCACTTGTTTTCGTCTGCGGCCACTCGGAGTGCTTCAAACTGTTCCAGCTGCTCATCGCTGAGCTTTTCATTTTCTGGCATAAGGTTCTGCCAGTGATCGCGGCCGTCTTCGTCGATCTTGCGTAGCTCACGCCACACGCTGACACTAGCGCCGCCGATTTGCTGAAACTGGCGGATACCCCACATGGCCGCCCATGCCTGAGTTCTGGCACAGCTTGTTATTAAAAACTCGCCGGTTTCGTCGCACAGTTCGCCTTCCATGCCGCTAGGATCAATGTTTTTGGCAATGTATTTCAGGATGTAAGATGTAGCACTACCCTTGGCTGGATCCATCTTGACGATTTTGCAGCGATTCTTTTTAGCGCCTTTTTCGTCGCCGTCTTCCAGTAGCGCATACTTGCGAAAAATATCCCCCGCCTGCTTTGCCTGCTCCTTCTTAAAAAAGAGCATCATATGCCAGTGTGGGGTTCCATCATGGTGTGGCTCTGCCACTCTTAAC
>Ga0160423_10005260_pt1 | contig 10561 bp, 13 predicted proteins | sample CRUFie14St8metaG_FD_108191 | JGI IMG/M metagenome (GOLD analysis project Ga0160423, IMG submission 108191) | Marine microbial communities from the Costa Rica Dome - CRUD Field 142mm St8 metaG | ecosystem: Environmental > Aquatic > Marine > Oceanic > Photic zone | place: Costa Rica: the Eastern... | reverse complement strand
TCTTGTTGACAAGTGGGACAATTATCATACTCTTCAAAGAACTTGATTTCTTTTTTAATCTTTCTTATTTTATCTTCTAGTTGACCTTCTAATGAATTAATCTTGCTTATCTTAGATTCAGTTTTATCTTTGTCTTCAATACTGGTTTGTAGGGTTTTAATGTTATCAACTAGTTTACCAATTGAAGATTTGATATCAATAATTCTTTTCTTCGTTTCCTCTATCTGCTTATTTTTCTTAGCTATGTTTTCTTCTACACCTAACAAAAGGGTGTCTGTATGCTTGTTTTGCATCTTGATCTTTTCTTCTGTAAGATCAAATTGATACTCAGCATTATATAATTCATCTCTGTTAGTTTGTGTTCTCTCTTTAAGCAACGCGTTCATCGTAGAGAAGATTTGGATGTCGAGGAGATCTTCTATAACTTCTCTACGATGAGTTGCAGGTAGTTGCATGAATGGAGTGAAGGTCGCGCTACCCAACACTACCACCTGACAAAACGATTTGTGATTTAATTTTAAAATTTGCTTTTCGAGAGCCTCTTGATAGTCACGAACAGCTGCATCTTGATTCAACATAGTACCATTCTGATATACTTCAAGTAAGTTAGGTTTGATACCTCTAATGATTCTATATTGATTTGTGTTAATTTGAAACTCGACCTCTACACACAGTTTCTTTTTGTTAATACTGTTGAGAAGTTGGTTCTTTGAAATCTTTCTAAATGGCTTACCATACAACACAAAACTCAGAGCATCAAGTACAGTAGATTTACCTGCTCCATTATCACCTACTATCAACGTTGACTTGTTTCTATGAAGATCGACTTCTGTCCACGCATTGCCTGTTGATAGAAAATTCATCCATCTAATTTTCTTAAATACTATCATGACACTCCTCAGGCGATAGTTAATGCCTCATTATACAACTCTCTCATTAAAGAGTCAAGCCTTTTTTTGTCTACGTTGGTTTTAAGACTATCGACATAGTTTCTCAGAATAGTTATTGTATCTTGTGCTTGATCTACAATGTCTGTGTCTTCCTCTAAATCCAAATTGAAATGATCCTCAACTACCTGAATATCAACAGGGTTGACTTTCTCCAACTTATCCATTAACAAATCAAACCAATACGGATTAGTCTTATTTGATACGATAACTTTTACATAAGCATTTCTATATGGCTCTAAATCCATAGCAATGACTTCATCCATTGTCTTATCTAAGTCATCATATTTTAGTTTGTAGAATATGCTATATGGATTCCATATAAATTCAAGCTCTCTTGTTTCGGTATCAAAGATATGAAATCCTTTAGGATCATCATAGTCAGACCAAAAGATTTCGTATGGACTTCCAAGATAATTAATATTGCCATGACTGGATTTATGATGGTAATGACCAGAACATACAATGTCAAACTTACTAAAGATATTGCTATCTTGTCCATGATCAGATACAATGCCTCTTTGCATTTGATATCCTTTCAATTCCAAATGACCAAACAATACTTGTGACCTTGTATCACTAATAGCTTTCATGCATTGATCATAATTGTCTGAACAAATCCATGGCAGCAACATAATTGGAAGACCGTCAAACGTTTTTTCTTTTGGCTCCCAAACTATATCAAAATCATTATTGTATGTTTCGTACAATTCAACAAGAGCATTAACTTCGTTAGTATTCTTGTAATACGTATCATGGTTACCTATAAGAAACGTAGTATCTATACCACGCTGCTTCAGTGGTTCCATAAAAGTCTTTTTAAGATTTCTTGCAGTAACATAATTAATAAACTTACGCCTATCTACCGTATCACCTAAATGGATTACGGTTTTAATATTTTTTTTATCAATATGTGGAAAAAAGATCTCCTCATAAAATTTCTTAAAGTACTTTGCAAATGCAGGATTATCATTTCTAGCACCAAAGTGTGTATCAGTTATCAAAGCTATTTTCATTAATTTCTCTTCTTATAATTTAATCGTCCAACCTCATTGTCGTATCTGGATAACACTGCATCAATATAATCTCTTACGTGTCTCAGACGAACATAATATGATTCACGAGCTCCTTTTGAGTTATTCTTATTTGTAATATTGTCTACCAAGTATTTTAATGCTTCAGGAATAAGCACTTCATGATTGATACTCATCTTGTTTTTCTCTCTTCTTTTTCAAGTTGTCTTCAAATGTTTTTACAAAGTCTGCCATATATTCGTTGTCTAAATCAGGATTGGTATTATACACTAAGTTGTCTCCATCTTGTGTTTCATATAATGCTTCATTGACAGCAAAGTTTTCCAATGATTTGTGTTTAATATATGTTTGTTTCTTTTCCTTTTGAATTCTTCTTATAAAGGCATAATATATGATTTGAGTAAAATAGGCAAATGGATTTTTACTTTTTTCTGGGTTAAAATTATTAAGTACCATTATAGCATTCTCTATACCATCAGATATCATTTCATCTCGATATGTATAGTTGACAAAGTTTGGTTTTGTTGATAGCCTATTGGCTATTTGAAATAAACATTGGCCAATGTACTCAGGCACTCTAGGTTCTTGATTCTTCCTTTGATCAATTGCTTCCTTGCGCTTTTGTTGATACTCTACTAGTACTGCATAAAATTGTTTGTTGTTTACATAATGTGGCATATAATCCTCTTGACTTTTTTAATAAACAGTGTATAATATGATTGTTATCATTAATGAATACTGGTATTAGAGATGCTCTTCTCTAGCATTGCTTCCATAACATCATCTAAACTATCACCTTCATCACCATTTTCATATTCGTTGTATTTGTCTACGTTTTCTTCATAATATTCTATAATCTTATTAGTAGGTTTACTAATTGCTACTACTTTGTTCTTCTCTATATTAATAATTTTTTCTTCTGCAAAAGGCATCCAGTGATGCATCAGCATCATTGCTCCAGCAGCTGAATACCGTACCTTACATTGCATAATATCTTCTACGCAATACTTACCATCATCTTCACTTTTGAGTCTACCAATAATCTCGTCGCCATTGTAGAGTTTAAATAAAAAGTGATTCATAGTTTTACCTTATAAATTTTGTATTGAAACTGTTCTTCATCATATGTTTTTAATCTAACAGCAAAATGTTTCAATGTGTGGTTATATTTTCTTTTCCATTTCAAATCGTCTGCTATATCATATAGCGTTGCTATTTCCTTGTTATCTCCTTTACGTAATCCTCTACCTATCGATTGAAGATTTCTAATACGAGATTTAGAAGGGGAAGCAAAAATAATGTTATGTAAATTTCTAATATTAATACCTGTACTAAATGTACCAAAAGATGCTACGATAACAGCATCATTCTCCTCTTCAACAATTCCTCTAATTTGATCTCTCAGTTCACTATCAGTTCCTCCATAAACAAAAAATACTTTGCGTCCTGTAAGTTCGGATCTTATATCATTATACAACAATTTGCCATGCTTTTCAACATATTGAAACAATAATAATGTATTACCTTCTAATGATAAAGTTAAGTTCTTTATAAATGTATTACGCTTTACATTACTTACTAAGAAATCAATCTCATCTTGATATATGGCCTTACTATGTATTTTTTTCAACTCGTCAGGATAATTTAGTAGTATACACTTAATCTTAAAGTTAGCAAGATGATTTGAGTCTATCAATTCTTTTGTAGAAATAACTTTCTTAACAGGACCAAACAAACCCTCAAGAACTAATTTATGTGTTTGAGTGTTATCTAATGTACCTGTAGTTCCTATTCTATATTTACAATTGACCAACTTTTCCATTAGAGTAGATAGTGATTTAGATTTAAAGAGATGAGCTTCATCTCCAATCACACAATCAAATTGATCAAACCAATCTCTTGGCATCTTATATATCGATTGCCAAGTAGATATTGTAGTATGAGCAAAGATATCTTTGTCTTTGCCTGCCATTATTATCTGAGTATCCTTACTTCCGTACTCTGCAAAATCAGACTTCATTTGATGAACCAAAGAAGTAGTAGGAACAACTAACAGCACACGTTCCATCATCTTTGATATCAAATAAATTATTAATGATTTACCTGAAGCGGTTGGAGACAATAACAATGTTCTTCTATATCTCATAGCATGAACAAATGCTTCTATTTGATAATCTCTAGGCTTAAATGGTAGTTTAAGTTCCTCTATAAACTCTGCAGCTTCATGTAATGAAAAAGAATCAAGTGAGTTGTCATATTCATACTCAACCTTATATCCTCTCTCATTAGCAAATCTTTGTAAGTAAAACTCTAATCCTGCATAAACTGTTTTTGTCATTTGATTAAACAGTCGTATTTTACCATCCCAATATTTGTTCCTCACAGCAGGCATAAATCTAGCACCAGGAACTTCAAATGTAAGATGGTCACTTAACTCTTGAGATATGTAGGATTCACAATTCACTCTTATATGTACATCATTAAGTTTTTGTAACTTTATTGTATCCATTATTGACCAGTTTTAAACTTCTCCCAATCTATAACATTTTTAATTTGGAACCCTCTATTATTGATAGTTCTAATAATATTATCTAACACATCTATCTTTTCCTTTTGCATTGATATCTTCAAATTCAAATTGATAATATCTTGATCAGCATCAATGTAAGTAGGAAGATCTGTTCTCAAAATCTTCAGTAATTGAGGTTCCCATCCAAGTTCTTTTTGTTCACTTTCATCCATAGTCCCCATATAATATTCAAACTTTTGTTTGTACAATATTTTATATTCGCTTTCATATTGTTTTAGTCTAAGGCGTTCCTCAGAATAAAACTTAAAATATTTAGCATGTAGTTGAGGGATTTTGATAGACTCGCTTGCAAGTTCTGTACGATCTATCTTGCTATCAGAACTCCAGTGTTCGTAAATTGTTTCAAGTTTCATGCATCACCTATCGAATTTTATATATTATAACTTATCTTGCAACAAATTACAAGCGGTTTATTTTGTAAATTTTATATCTAAATGTAGCAGTGCAAACAACATAATCAATATCAGTAGCTGCATATGTAAAATCTAAATCAGACAATGATGACACATATGCATCCTCAAATGTGATCTCTATATTAGGATTCATAGCACTGTTAAGAATCATTAAAGAAGCATCTGAAAATAGTCCTTCGCCTGAACCAAATTCATTAAATGTTTGATCGTTAAGTGTTTTGTATTGTTGAAAGTTTTCTGGGAAACCTAATCCTCTTAGCCAATCGTGCAATTCCAAATAATTCCTCATATCTTCATCAACTCTGAAAGATAATTGAAGTTCATTAAATGATAAGTGATCACCAGGCACAGGTATTCTGACAAAAGGAGAATCTTCTTGAGTCTCTCCTAAATTGATACCTGGTAAGTTAATTCCTTGTACAAAATAATTTGTATTAGGTAATTTTTTAATTGTAAACTTAAAACCAACTTGACTTAGAAAGTTTGGATTGGAAGGTTGATTAACTACTACACTCATTTACTTCTCCAATAAAAAAAGGGGCAGCTAATGCTGCCCCAGTATTTATAAAGTTTTTAACTCGTGTATTACATGATGTTATTAACAATAACTCTTCTGTAATATCTGTTATTATTAACAGCGCCGATGCCACCAACTGATGCATCAGTACCACCTGCGAATGGGTTAGACTGCATTCCGTAACGAGTCTTGAAACCAATTCTAGGCTGGAAGCTGTTCTCACCAACTGCTCTTACCATCTGAAGTGGTACATATGGGCAGTAGAACACACCTGCATCAAATGCAGAAGTACCTTTATAACCTACTGTCATATAGTTAGTAGTTGTATAAGGATCGATATAAACTCTATATCTACCATTAAGAACACCAGCAAAAGTGTTACCTGTATCATCAGGATTTAGACCTGCTGAGTTGATTGCAGGAGCGTAATCAAGTACACCTGCCATTTGAAGTGCAGAAGCCACATCAGAAGAACAAAGAACAATGTTACCTTTTCCTCTACGTGTATCTTTTGCAATCTGGTTACCTTCTCTCTCGAGCTGGAACATCAGACCTTTGAACTTCTCAACTGACCATCTACCGTTAGAATCGGTATCAAGGTCAAAAGTACCTGCAGTAGTAGTGTCTGTGTTAGCACCCTTCATTGCAGTTACGTTGATTGTTCTAACGACTTCTCTGTTGATCTCTGCAAGAATTTCAGAGGACAGAATGTTAGAAAGTTCTGTCTCTGCATCAAGACCGTGGATAGCCTTAAGGTCTTGTGCTAATTCCATTGAGTACTCAGCTTTGAGTGCTCTGGATCTTGCAGTAACAGCTACCTTCTCAATTGAGAAAGCCATCTCTGGGATAGTAAATGTAGTATTACCACCAACTGTTTCAGCATCCGAAGTAGTCATACCTTCTTCGAAGTTATAGGCATTTGCATGCTCCATACCAAGATTCTGGTCAGCACTTGGGCCAGTTCCTGAATGGCCTTGACCAAGAACGTCTGGATCACCAATACCATCACCTGCAGTCTTGTTGACAGCGTGGGAAGTATTAGCTTCGTTGTAGAAGGCCTCAGTGCCAGTCTGGTTGGTATAACGAGCACGCATTGCAAAGATAAGTCCTGTCGGACCTGTCATTGGCTGCACGCCACAAACATCATACGCTACCAAGTTTGGCATAGCTCTTCTGACTAACGAAATAAGTACGGGATCGTAGATATCTACGTTACCGTCACCAGCTGTGGAGCTGGAAGCACCCATTGCGTTAGTAGGTGCGTTTTCCGCTAATAAACCTTGGCTAGGATTCCAGCCTCTAGCTTCCGCAAGAGCACGCTCCGTATTTTCTAAAAGTTGAGCAGTAACAGCTCTCTTGTGAGTATCCCCGATTCCAGGAAGATCAGGATGCTCAAGAACTGGCTGCCACTTTTTAGTGATTTGTTCATTTAAACTTTGCATTAGAGAATCTCCTTATTTATGCAATTTATTATATTTATTTTTTAATAGTTCTTGAAATAGCGTCCATATAACGAGACACTGTAGGATCTTGTGTTACAGTATTCTCATCGTCCGTAGCAATTTCCTCATCATATGAAACTTCTTCCTGTTTCTGGGAAGGGAAGTAGTTTTCTTTCACAACACCTAGCTTAGTTGTAAACTCATCTAGGTCATCATAAGAAATGCCAGAAGCAAGAGCTGTTAATTTCTCTTTCTGGGCAAGTGTCAGGCTATCGCTCATCTCAGCAATAGCTTGAATTTTCTTCATCTCTGAAAGCTCTTTAGACATTTCCATGTTACTAACCATTTGTTCTTCTAATTTTGCTTCCAGATCTTCTGTTTTCTTATTAAGATCATCAACTACATCAACTTTCGCATCTGGAATGTCAATGTAATGTTCGTTGAATAAGGTTTTTAAGCCATCAATAAATGACTCTGCAATTTCAGTCCGAATACCAGATTCAATAGCAACCTGATTTTCTTTCATCCATTCTTCTGCAACGTAGGAAAGATACTGATCTGCTTTAGCATCTAATTCGGTTTTGGCTTCTGCAATATCTTTCTCATACTGCTCTTCCATTTCCTCTTGGATGCGTACCTTTTCTTGTTCTACTTTTGCACCAACCGCAGCTTCAAATAAAGTTGCAGTCTTTTCTTTAAATTCTTCGGAAAGTTCTTCGTCTCCAAAAATTTCTTTCATGTCGTCAGCGTTGACAACACTTACATCTTCCGTCTTCATGGAACTGATGTTCGTTTTGTTCATCTTATCCATCATAGACTGAAGATCCTGTTTTTTCATGCCTGCCATTTGATTCATCATGGCATTAATCATACCAAGTCTTGTACCAGGCATTTTAGGAGGAGTTTTCTCTCCTTGATCCTTATCAGCTGAACGCTTAGCAGCCTTAGGTGCACCAGTAGGTTCTGCAACTTCTGCACCCTTACCATCCACATCTACGTGGTCGGCTTTGAACTCGTCTAACTGCTCAGCCTCTTGATTTAGCTCTTGTTCAGACATTTGTAACTCCTTTAGAGTAAGTTATTTACTATTTTATTTATAAATTTAGAGTTTTCTGATAAAATCTTCAAACACTTTTAACTTAGCGTTCTCGAGATCTTTCTTTGACACAGATTCCTCCACCATTTCCTTATAAGCTTCAATTTGCTGAGCTTTAAGAATTCCATTGTCCCAGACCCATTCTGTACCTTCCATAATGCCATTTACAAAAGCATCAGGAGCAGAAGGATCTGCAACTATATCAGCTGCTGTAGCTAGATAAAAATCACTTTGTACTTGTTGTACACCATCACGACTAGACTTCAGAGAACCCATTCCTCTTGAAGAAACTCCTAAGGTAGCACCTTCATTCATAAGATTCTTTACAATACCACCCATCGGGGTATCCATAATCTTTGCTCTACCTACAAAATTCTTTCCGTCTTTTTTTAATTCTGTCACCATATGGGATACTCGATCCAAATTAATAGTTGGACCTGCTGGATGACCTAGTTCACCGAAAGCACGATTCTTTTCGATGTATTCCTTATTATATCTGTTTACTTCTTTTTCTAAAACTTCAACAGGATACATTCTACCGTTTCTGTTCTTAATGCCTCCTTGCATAAAAACACCTTCGATATAATAATCTTTCTTGCCGTCATCTTTTTCCTCGGCAATATATTTGACTTCTTCTAGTACCTCTGATATAAGTTTCATATTAATTCCTAACTAATAGTAAACCCTACTGGTGTAGCTGGAGCTGTTCCAGACACCAATTTAATTTTATCTGATGCATTCTTTTGTACAAAATATGTTACAGGTGCGGCACCGGATGTGTATAGAGTTGTGTTTCCTAATTGTGTGTTATCCGAATCGAAGATAGCTATAACTGCATTTGCAGTAACACTTACTTTAATGCAAGTGGATCCAAAGAACGTGTTGCCATTGGTTCCATTGTTAAGAGTACCTTCATTTCCTTTTAAATTAATAATCATGTTAAGCCCTCTTCATTGCAAAATCTACCATCTTCATGAAATCTTCTGATGATTTAAATAGATTTTTTTCTAACTTTTTCTTATTAGTAGTATTTAGCTTTTTATGAATATCGAGTAATTGTTTTGCTGTATTTTTATCGATATTTTCTGTTGAACCATCATCAAACTTTACTGAAATACCTTTACTTGCTTTAGATGCCTTCTGTAAAGTCTTAGCAACATCAACAGCTTCTTCCATTTTATCAAGTCTTTTTACAGCTCTTGATACTCCAGTATGTCTGTTATCAACTTTTTTAACAGAAAGACGTCTGTTCTTAGATGCATCTGATGCCTTACTTATATAATTTCCTAAAGTCTTTCTGGACAATTCATTTACTTCATCAGCCGACTCCTTTTTTGCCATTTTAGTGGCAGTAGCCATTTTTACTGACTTCCAGTCATCTCCGTATCTATCTTTGAATTCTTTGTCTGGTAAATCTTTAGCTATTTCTTCTCTTCTTTTCATTTCAGTATCAGTTAGTGCTCTTTCTGTCAACTCCTCATCAATGATCTTTTTGAAAGCATCATAACTTTTAGCAGCATCTCTAGTCATTTTTAACTTATCTGCTGCCATTCGAGTTTTGTTAAACTTATTAAAAAATTTATCTGCATCTCTTACTGAAACTTTTACTTCTTTACCATCATTAAATTTGACTTTCTTTTGACCGCGCATTGTAATAGCTTTACGCAATTGCATAGCTATATGCTCCCCACCTTCCTCTTCTTCACCGTCCTTTGACTTTGGACGACGTCCCTCGGTCGTGTCAGATTCTTCTTCTTTTTCTTCGTGTACTTCCTCGTCCTCACCAGGCTTGTAACTAGCTTTTTTTGTCTTGTCTTTTTCTACTTTAGAACCTTTAAAGACATCATCTTTGTTACCAGCTGGATCTTCGTTCTTTTGGACGACGTGTTTATCTTTAAAACGCTTCTCGTCACCGGACTTAGGCTCGTTGACTTCAGCAATGATTTGTTTATACGTCTTCATCTTTATCTAGCTCCTGTTCCTCTTCAGGTGTTAATTGTTCTTCAGGCTCTTCATCAGCATTTTCTTCATCGTCGTAGATTTGTTTATCTACTTCTTCTGGCGGATCAGTATCAACCTCTGTTTGATCGATTTCTGCTTCAATATCTTCATCTGAGATATCTTCTAGATCTGCGACCTCATCTTCTCCCCATTTGTTGTAAATGGTTTGAGTCATTTCTGCTCTTTTTGATGTAAGGACATCATTAATTCTGTCCTTCATGTTATCACCAAATGCAGCCTTAAATTTAATTGGTTGATCATTAAATGCATATTTCATAATATCAACATTTTTTTCGCTTTCAGCTTCAGCCATTCTTTTCTCCTATTTATTATTCCTGATCGTCTTGAAAATCATCTTCATCACTATTTTCCTCGCCTTCGTCTTGTATTTGACCATCAATTTCTTCAATGTCGCTATCAGATTGATGCAGAACATTCTTTCTTACCCATTCGTTTGAGTAATACTTTCCTACAAATTCATCCATATCTCTCATAATATTAATTCTATTTTGAAGAACCTC
>Ga0160423_10005259_pt1 | contig 10562 bp, 8 predicted proteins | sample CRUFie14St8metaG_FD_108191 | JGI IMG/M metagenome (GOLD analysis project Ga0160423, IMG submission 108191) | Marine microbial communities from the Costa Rica Dome - CRUD Field 142mm St8 metaG | ecosystem: Environmental > Aquatic > Marine > Oceanic > Photic zone | place: Costa Rica: the Eastern... | reverse complement strand
CCCGCGTCCGTCAAAACGGCCCTCCACGTACGATCGGTCAAAAGAGCCCAAAAATCCGCTGCACGATGCCCCGTACCAGCGCTTTAACAATGCGCCCATGTTTTACAAACGATGCTGTCGCTGGACGGGCGACGACTTCAAGCCGACGCCACGCAAGACCCCATTTAGCAATTACAAGCGCTTCCCAGCGGACGTGGACGTGTCCACCCTGAACAGCCTCAACGACTTGGACAGAGCAGTGTGGTCCCAAGGCAACATAGTGTGGTTGTCGCCATACAAACGCGACGACAACGCGACCGCATACTTTTTTAATGATCCAACCGCTCCGGATACTACACTTGACAGCTCCCCAGAGGACTTGCCCGAGGGGTGGACAAAAGACGAGATACCCACCATTGACGACGGGATTTATCGCTGGGTTACCCACTTTAACAATTACAGGACGGATCAAAACGTTGCGCAGTGCGGCACGTTGAGCAACGATGACATTGCGCAACGGTACTACACCGCCGACGCCAAGTATCAGTCGCGCCTCTTCATGGCGACCCCGCGCGGTCCAAAAACGACGCCACCAAATCCGCAGCAGTTTGCCATTTCGAAGATTACTGTGACGTCATGCACGTCCAAGCGAGACATGCCGCCGCCGCTGGCGCAGGAACGTGTTTTTGAGACAAAGCCGATTGTTCCGCAGGACTACACCAAACGGCCGTACTACGCCGACGTTCCGAACAAACCCATCCCGCCCGCGTGCGAGTGCAACGACGCGACGCCGGTGTTTGCGTGCCAAATATACTCGGAGGACACCGCGTTGCGACTGCTCGGCACCGGGCCGTTTCAGCTGCGCCCCTTTGCCGACGCCGACCCGGTCATCTGCGGATGGTCGTGGGACAAGGTGCCGCTCGGCGGGGTCAACATTGGGCTCTTTATGGGGTCGTACCACGCTAACATTTTTATTATGGAGCGAGACCCGTTGGGCGACCCAACGACCGCCAACACGGATGCGCTGCAGTACTACCTGGACGAAGCCGCGCCAAAACGGAAGCAGCTGTCCGACTTGATCAACAACGTGGGTGGCGAGCAAGACTTTGACATCACCCACCGCAAGTCTGCCGACGGGGTGCTGACCGGCTACACCTCGCCAAACAACAAGGTGCACATCTACAGAGCAAAAGGGACGTGCATGCGGGCGCCGTACGGGCGGGTGCACCGAAACTTGCTCAAGAACCGCGATGCCTACTTTATGACCGAAAACAGCAATAACGGGGGGCTCAGCGCCGAGGCGGACGAGGCCATGTACACGTACTGCGAGCGGCACAACGGCCAATTCGTATACTGCGATAATGATGGGATGCCCTTTGCGGAGCGCCTGACGTGGTGCACTCGGTACCCGGACAGCAACGTGCTCACGCTGGGGTACGTCATTGGGAACCGCAACGCAGACGGAAGCAGCCCGGAAGAGGTGTGCCGCGTGTCGTCCGACCCGGAGCCGTTTGTGTTTTGCCTCTACATTGCGGGCGATCCCGCCGGAGCGCAGATTCCCATTCTAATCGACATTGCGGCCCAGATGCAGCCAAACGTGCCGATCACTATCCTGATTGCGCCGTTCAATTACACCGCGCTGTCGAACTTGCAGACCCGGGTGCGCTACACCGAGGCGGGCAAGGGCGTGTCCGTCTTTCAGCAGCTGTCGTCGTCGACGTGGCCGAAGCAGCCGCCCGCGACGCAGAAGACCCATCGCCACCACATTGACGAGACGGCCATGGCGCGGATCAAGAACGTCAGCAACTCGACCGGGATCGACGATGTTGTCGACGCGCTCAACATAGTGAGCAGCTATTTTGACAGCGTCAAGACCATGGGCAGCTGCCCCGACGGCTCGCAAGCGGGACCGGTCAACGTCGGCGGCATCCAGAGCGCAGACCACGGCTGCTACACGCTCGAGTCGCTGGTGCCGGCCATTATTGAACGGGACAACCAAATTCTCTTTCCGGACATCACCATCCGCGGGCCAAATCTGACCGACGACATCTTGGCGCCCGCGCCAGTGGCCGCCGAGGGGCTGGCCGACTGCTCTGTCTTTGTGGTGTCGAAACCAAACTTCCGCATCGAGGGCACACTCAAGGTGGACAACACCAATTGCAACGGGGCCGCCGACCACCAAAGGATCCCGCTGCGCTTTTTTGGTGACGACGTTCACGGCGCAAGTGTCACCGTTGGCCCCAGTGGGACCACCTCCGTCCCGGCCGCGGTGACCATGCTGGGCTACGATCCGTTTGCAGGAGTGCTGTCGAGAAAGCTCCTGAACGTGGCCAATGTCTCGATCACAATCGAGAACTGGCCGTCGTTCGACCTCGGGTTTGCCGCCGCAGTCGCCCGGATCACCGAATCGACGAATACAACGCTGATTGATTGCACCGAGGCGTGCTCGGTGATGGTGCAACAGGCGTCGCCGGGCGACATGGACGGCGTGGTCTTTGGCGATACCGTCACTACCTTTGATGTAACCAACGTTATAGAGCAGTTTGCCCACGAGGAGGACCGCGCCTTGAAACGCAGCAACCAGCGCCAGCAAACGCTCACGGTGGTGTGGTTCACCGTGGCGCTGATGGTGGTGACGGTGGCGCTGATTGACTTTCTCACCGGCCCGAGCACATCGAGCACGCAGCGTCAGCAAAGCCGGTCTGCGGCCGCTTCCAAACGACCCAAAAGTTCAGGTGGTCCAGCGCAATCGTTTTTGGAGACCAGCTTTCCGTTGCTTTCGGTGGGTGCTTCGGATTCCAATCCGTAATCACGAGCTCGTGTGGCGTTGTCGACGGCGACGGAATTACGCCGACGTGGACGCCGGGGCGCGGCAGGTTCTGCGCATCGTGTTTGGTTCGCAGAATAATTGGCGCCATCTTTGCGCGATCGTGCCCACAATGCTCGTCGCAGCACTTGGGCATCCGGCGCGGATACATTGCATCCGACTTGAGCCATTCAGGATATGATACGGGGGATTTCCACGTGTGCGTGAAAAAGGGCCCGAACAGCGCATCAATATTAATGTACGCATCGAATTCCGTTGGCGCTTGCCGAATTCCCGAAAACAAGAGTCGACGTTTCTTTTTTTTAAAGTTTTTTGTGCGGCGGAGCGCGGCTTGGTGCTTGGTCACCTCGGCGCTCGGGTGGGTGCCCGCGGTGCCAAAGGCCAGCGCAGATGTGCTTTCGATGTGCAGCTTAGGCGTAGCAGTCCACATGAGCTCATTCCAGCCGAGGTCGCGCAACGCTGCGCACGTCTCCGCATCCAAAGCGTCCCACGCAGTCCCACGGCAGGGCACATGTTCGCCCGCCGCCCACTGCGCTTCGGTCATCCCAAGCGCGGCGACAGCGGCACGCTGCTTCTCAGTCAAGCGCTCAAACGAGTTGTACATGCACAACGGCCGGGCCTCGCACACAGCCCACGCGTGGTAAAACGTCTTTTTGTTATCGGGATTGGCAGACATGCCAAACGCCACAAAAATGCACGGGTATGATGTGATCGCCCACTGCAGCAACGCTCGCTCCTCGCCGCTTCGAACGTGTTGCTGCACCTGCAGCGAATTCATCAGCACCATGTTCCAAAAGAAGGCCGAGCTCATCGCCATCCCGTCGCAGTCGTCGGCGCGGCACAGCGTGAGCTCGGCGATGCCGCGGTCGTCTTCGTCCTCGTGATGGTAGCAACCTCCGACCAACCCAAGCGCCACGCAAAAGAGAGTGCAGTTGTCGGCGGGGGTGGCCGCCGTCGAAGCCAGCAGCTTGGCGAAGCGCACGTACGAGCACCAGCGCTCCGCCAGCACCTTGCAGCCAATGTCGTCGACCTTGATCGGCCGCATCGACGGACTGCCGTGCCCGACGCACACGTCCACTGGCCACGTCACCTCGGGCTGGGTCAGCATGCACTGCGATGAGGGTGTGGGCACGTCAAGCTTGGCCACCGAGTGCGGAGCCGCAACAGTGTAGGTGACGGACACCATCGGCTTGTTTTGCCGGTTTGGCTTGCGCACAAGTCGGCGCTGCACCATCTGCACGCCATCGGCAGCTTTGTCGGCGACCATCACCACCGCGGTGCCCACGTTGGAAAACGTAGACCGTTCATACACGGTGATGGACACAATTCCGGGGTGCACATGCGCAACGCAGTGGTTTGTTGTTGTGACGCACTGCTCGGTGTGTCGGTTGCCGCTCACCACCCAAATGAGCAGACCGTCGGGGCACTCCACATCGACGTCAATGTGCAGCTCAATTGTCATCGCTATATTCGTCGCGTTAAAAGACGAGCAAAATGAGCGCCCCGATTCCAACGAACAAGGATGTCGCGGAAATATTCAAGGTCTCCGCCTTACACCAGACCGCCCTCTGGACGTTGACCAGCGAACTCCAGCGGAAGCGACTGCAGTGGAGGCTGACAAAGGAACCTACGGGCAGAATGGTCGAGCAGTTTGCTGCGAACATCATTAAATCGTTTATGGGCTTTGGGTACGCAGTATGGAAGACCACCCGATCGGGCAAGCTAATGGTGGCCGACCCGACCATTTGCACCGTGATCCGCACGAGCACAGGCAAATGGAAGGTGATTTCGGTCGGCGACGCAGAGCTCTCGCAGAGGGGGTGGCACTGCACCACTTTTGTAGAACCCCCGCTGCACATTCGCCACCCACAGTGCCACGACTGGCCGTCGCCGACGGTGTTGTCATTCCCACACTACCGCCGCACCGTAGACATTGAGGAAAATTGGCTCCGCCGCGACACCCACAATAGCTACCCGAGCGTGTTCACGACCATTGCACTCGAACACTTTCGCGCAAACAAAGACGGTTCAGCTTTCAAAGCGGACGACCCAATACAAGAGGGCGTCTTTGGAGTGCTGCCGGGCACCAACATGTATCACGGGATTGGCGGAGCCACCGGCGACAAGTACGGGGACACTGCTTTTCAGACCGAAAATAGACTTAATAATGACGGCGTAATGATAAAAGAAACGCGTAGCTCGTTTAAAGAAATTGCCGAAATGCGCCACGACGCGGTGCGCAACCTTGCCGAAAAAAGCACACTCGAGCGCGAAACCATTCTGTCCGGCCGCGACAACGGGCTGGCGTGGGACCCAAAGCTGTCGGCCGCGAGAAAGAACCCGCTCCACGAAGAACACATTATCAACGACGGCAAGAAGGCGGTGGAGACCAAAATTCTTTTGTCCGCGGCCGATGCCAGGTTGCAGTACGACCGGACCCGCCACGCCGTGCTCTTTGCGCTGGGGGTGCCACCGCAGGCTGTTGGCGAGACGGTCAACAGCGAACGCACCGCGTCGTCGGCCGCAATTTATGATGTCGCCATTGGCTTGTTCCTGCGCACCGTCGACCTGTACCGCAGAGCGCTGGAAAAGGTGCTGCAGGAGGCCACCATGCTTGACGACGGAGACTACGTCGAGTACAGCGTAGGGGTCTCGGGCATCCAGTTGACGCGGGTGATGCCGTTGGTAAAAACGTCGGTGGCAGTGAAGCTGTTGTCGCAGACGTACAATCTGCCAGAGTCGTTTTTCGACAAAGGTCGCGTGGCCGCGATGCAAGACGTCAACAAACCGCAAACAGGCAAACCCCAGCCGCCCGGAAGCACCGCCAAGGGACCGCAAGCACAGCTCGAGACCGTGGCGGCGACCCCGTCCCAGCGCACCACGACCAACGGTTGATTGCTGCAATCACAGATGGGAACTCGAGCGATGCCAACGCCGTCGCACCAGCGGGACTTCAATGTCTGGCTTGGCCCGCTCAATGGCTTCGTCTCGGTCGTGCCCAACAAACACAAATATCAATATCATATTTAGCAGAATGGATACCATCAGGCTCAAGGAGAGCGCAATCTCGGCCGACGACATTGCGCTGTGGTATTTCTGATTCAGAGCATATATACCTCTGTTTCCACACTTAAAAGAATTCCGGCGGCGCCGCAATGCACGATGCGTGCTACAACAAAGTGATGCAGCAGTACGGCAAATGGTCTGCGCGCGCAGCGCAGGCGGTGGCCAAATGCCGCAAAGCCAGCGGGCACGTTCGCAAGACTTCGGCGGGGCTCTCGCTCAAACGGTGGCAAAATGAAAAGTGGAAGGACAAACGCACCGGGAAACCGTGCGGATCGGGGGGGGCCACCGAGTACTGCCGCCCAACAAAACGCATCTCTTCAAAAACCCCATCGATGCCACGAGGCAGAGCGCTCAAAGCCGCTATCCGCCAAAAGGTCAACACCGGTCATGCCCCTTCTATTCGAAAAAAGAAACGTTAAGCAGACTTTACCGCACTCTGCGTCGCCCTGTAAAACCAGATAGCCGCTACCACCAAACCAAACGCATCGTGCATCTTGTACAATACTGCGTCCGAATTCGACGTGTTTCCTATAGAGATGGCGATTGCGGACCACAGGTACAGGGTGGTCACCACTTTAATAAATTCGGGAGGCTCCACCACGCATCGCCGGAGCAGGCCCAGAAACGCAATTTCGACGTTGACATAAATTTGCCTAGTGTACAGCAGCCGCGGCGCGTGATGTATTCCGTTGACAGTGATCTCAGTGCCAATCACCGGCACACTCCAAATCAGCTTGTGCACCGAGCTCAGCAACAACCACACAATCGTCCCGATGTCCACGTTGCCCAAGACCAAGGCCACCACGACGACCAACGCCATGGCAATGCCCACGGGCGCCTCGCAATCGCACGCGTCCATCGGCGGCCTCATCGGTCGCGACACCTCCCTTGTATAGCCATCTTGTACAGATTACACAAATAGATCTTGCTGGCGCACGGTCGATTTAGTTGTGTACTGCATTTTTATTGCAAAGTCTAAATTTTCCCCCGGAAAGGGATGGCTTGTCTTGGACTTGCGGGGCATGCTCCGAGTGGAAACGAGGTACAGCAACCCTCCGACAAGTGCGCCCGCCGCCACCGCGGGCACCCCGACTACCCACAGACTCCACTCAAACTGTATTGCAGTAAGCATGATGACGACGACAACCACCGCCCCAAAGATCACGGGGGCCGTGGTGCGGAAGTTAATGACGCACCCGCTTAGCAGACCCGCCATGATTGCGGGCAGTGGGAAGCGCGACGTGTCGTGCAGCAGCGCAATAAGTAGCACGTGGAGTGCGGCCGCCGCCACCGCCCATGCGTACCCGTAATAGCTCCCGACCGCCGTAAATGGGATTCCAACTAGTGCCCAGCGAGACGGCGACACTGAAGCCGCGCTCAAAGAGGCGAGCAAAGCCGCTTGTACCAAAGGAGAGTCACCCCCCACATCAGTCCCAGCGCCTGCGTTGTCAGTATTCCGGTGTAGACGTCGACGTCGCATGGGTCGTCAACGCTCGCCGGACGTACAGCCATGCGCCACAAATCAACACCAGAACCAAAACGTCTGGGGCAATCGACATTTGTGCTTATGTGCGGGTTAGTCGCATATATAAAAACAAGAATCTTTTAAGGCTTGGCAGGAAGAAGACTATGGATTCCTTCTAAATCTGAATGAACGCGAAGTTCTTCTTGTGCATCGTCGAAGTTTTTTGGAAAATATAATGTCAAGTGCTTAATTTCGAAAGCATCGTTGATACAACTGCCGTACACCCATCTTGTGCTGGTATTGAATATGTCTACTTGACGTATATTTTCAATTTGTCGAAAGGAACGCAGTTCAGCTTGATCTTGCAACGCTAATACCATATTGAGTTCAACCAAACAAAATTCGTCACGGCTGAATGTTTTTACAACCCGGTCGTTTCCTTCAAGTAATTTTAAAAAGGTACGATTGTTTCGAGCCCGTTTAAATTCTTCCGTTCTTACAATATTGTTGAGCGTAACAAACAACTTGGATGATCTACCGTTTCCTTCGCTGTCGGCATTCGCCATTTCAATTAAAGCGGAACAAATGACGTTGTAACATTCGTTGTCGTTCAACGCTTGTTGACTTGACCCAGTAGAAGCACTGGCTTTGTTGCGTAGTTGACCTAAAAGCTGTCGCGCATATTTTGTTAATTTTTTTGTTCCTCCAAGTTGCATTACTGTCGACGAGTTTGATCCGCCCATGCCAACCGCTACGTCGGTAGCGTTGCGCGCACTCACGTTGATTGCATTTGGAATTACTAAAGCATATCGATCTGTTGGATCATGCATTCCAGCAAACGGAATTCTCTGCGCAATTTCATTGTCAGTCAACACAGAAATGTCATTTTCTAAAAGACACGCACCAGTAACTCCAGCAGTCAAAATGTTTCCGTCGGCTGCCACCGACGAGGCAAAATACCCATTGCACGTGTTTAGAATTTTTTTAATATCTTCAAATGTTTTTGCAAAGGTTGCTTCAAATCTGATAGTATTGAACCCAGCATCATAATCTGTTTTAATTTCAATTGCATTCAAAAACTTAGCATCCAAATTTAATTTTGTGGATGTAATGGATTTTAACTCGCTAATATTTTTTCTGGTTACATCCAACAAAATAATTGTTGCTGCACATACTTTGATAATATTGTTTATCCACCATTTGCTGCTGTGTTCTCGATCCCGGATTTCGTGTTCGAGATAGGCTTGCCCAGCAGTCATGCCGTCGTCGTCAATTTTGCGTCGTTTCAAATCAGTGTATAAATGCGCACGAATCGCTCCACCGGGATTTACCTCCGCATCGCTAATGGCTTCGCGCATGAATTCCTCAAGACCTATTTTTAGGTCAACATCAACTTCAGTTTGATCTGGATAAACAGGCACAAGATTTTTTTCAAGTTTTAATCCAAATGCATACGGTAAAGGGGTTTCACACCACCCATTCGGCAAAAAAAATGGGGATTCAGGAAAATCATTATTGAAGTCAAATGCTTCTGCTGAAATTGACTTAACCTTGTCGTTAGCTGAATAAATTCCATCTGTAACGTATGTAATTTCGTAATTATCTTCAAAAGAAAATCCTAGTGTTCCTGGCGTATATTTTTTTAGCGGAGATGTAAATGAAGTGCCTGGAGGAGCAGAAGCAGCTGCAGGAGTTAAAAAAGTAACTGTTTTTAAGTCAGTAGGTTTTAGTGTGTATGGTGATGATGGAGCGTCTCCACCACTTGCACTTGATGGTGTTAATGGAGAACTAGGTGTTGTTGATGGTAATGGTGTTGATGGAGTGGAAGCAGCTGAACCTCCACTTGAGGTTCCACCAGAGTCGTCGTAAACGTATTCAATTGTTGAATATAAAATGTACCCGGGACTAATTGAGAAATTGTCACTTATTTCACACACTTGACATAAACTTACATCATCTTTAACTTGTTGTAGACAAAATCTTTTTAGTGGGATTAAATTTACAGTTTTTTCTCCACTTTTAATTTTAACTGTTAGAGTATACTTTTTTGGGAAATCAAGCTCCTCCAAACTAATATTTTCTCTAAAAGCCACCGGCACCGCAACGTATTTTGCCGACGGTGTGTACTCGTGCAGCACTGTGGTCACCGCGCGCATGCTCTGCGCAAATTGTTGCCTCCGTGTTTCGGGCGCATCGCTGTTGTATTTGCTGACCTCTGCCATTTGAGCATACCGGAGCTCGGCAAGATCCTGTAGATTCATTGCGTGCTGCTATATTCGCGTAGACCGAAGCACAGCAACCGTCACTACAATGCCGCAATACCCCAAATATGCAGCCGCAGTTGAATGGGCCGCAATCGTCCCGGTTGTCGGTCTGCTGCGAGCGGTCATGCCGTTTCGCCACAAGACCGATGCGCTGCTAGTAGCGCTTCACGCCGCGGCGACGCTGACGGCATGCGTCGGCATTGCGACTCACACCCACATCATGACCGCCGCGAGCGTGGCCATCGCGGTGGCGTGTTGGGTGTACACTCTCTTTAAAATCAACCACAACTCCGCCCAAAAACCGCACCCGCCCGCTGCGCTCAAAATTGTCGAAACGTTTTCGCCAGTGTCGTACGTCCTCGCGTACCCGCTCATTTTCACCCCGACGAGCAAAATTGATCGTGCCGCCGGCGTTGTTTTGTTGGTGTTGCATATTGTGACCGTGCCGATGATTGCGTTGTTGATCTGGGCCGAAGAGCTGCACGATGCCTGGGGGTGTTACGGCAGTCAGCGATCGCTCGCCGACTACGACAAGGGCATGTGCGGCCAATGGAACATTGATCAAATTCAAATATGTCGCGACCTCCAAAAGAAACGCCCGCCAAACGTCGACTGCACGTCCGAGACCACCGCATTCGAGTTTTTTGGAGTTTTACTGCACCGCATCGTTCAACTGCAAATTATTTCGTTCACCGTATGGATTCATTTGATGATCCTTCAATATTACCGCGAAAAGAAGAAGCTTGCCTAGGCCGCGTTTAGCGGCGGGCACGCCGCAACCGAATCGGCCGGGCAGCTTCGTCTATAAAATTAGCACCAGCGTCATCGCCATTGTCCACTTCATCGTTGCTGTCCTCAGGCTCACTGTCGCTCGATGCAACTTCTTCCTCTTCTGGTTCTTCAGCACTACTGGCAGCACCAAGATCGGCCTCGGCTTCGGCGTCATTAATGAAGCCGGCTT
>Ga0160423_10005257_pt1 | contig 10563 bp, 21 predicted proteins | sample CRUFie14St8metaG_FD_108191 | JGI IMG/M metagenome (GOLD analysis project Ga0160423, IMG submission 108191) | Marine microbial communities from the Costa Rica Dome - CRUD Field 142mm St8 metaG | ecosystem: Environmental > Aquatic > Marine > Oceanic > Photic zone | place: Costa Rica: the Eastern... | reverse complement strand
GTATCTCCATGTTTGGGTCACCGAACATAACCTTTTTAACTTTCTTACCATCTTTCACATAGACTTTAAATTTTTTACGACCATACCCAGGTTCACCTTTACTAATCCTAGAAGGTTTATTTAGTGTTACAGATTTACCCTGGTATGTCGCCACAATTATCTCTTACTTATTCTTTTACTTGGGTATCTTTTTTTCTTACCCTTTTTGCTCATTGGCATTAGCTACTCCTGTTGTTGCTTATTAGTAACTATAACACAAAACTGCACCGAAGTGCAGTTTCGTACACAGTGTCCATACTGTTATGAAAGAAAATGAAATTACACAAATCACCGACTACGAAGTCTTATATGATAAGCTATCTTTCTTTTTCTAATCGTGTACCCCTACACGATACCTAAGACTTTCTTAGGTGTAATTATTATATACAGGTTTTAATTTAGGTGTAAAAAAAATTTTTAGTACAGCAAGGGGTCAGTTGCCTGAACCCCTTACTAAGTACACACAATAGAAAGGGCTAAACATGTCCTGAAAGGAAGGAAATGAATATTCCTAACATTCACTATAACATACATGTAGAATTATATAGGGGTTTTTTTATGAAGATTTCCTCCTTTACTTTGTAGAGAAATCCCCACATAAAAAAAATTTATGGTATAGTAAGAAACAACATACATGATAGATTTCAGGCACTAGGAAAGATTTATCAGATAAGAACTTCAATAAAGTGGACTTGCCTGACCATGGTAACTAGGGTTAAAGCCTATTACTTCATAATATTACAATAAGTCATAAACAGATTTGTTATCGGTTGGGAGGGATGACACAGGGTAAGTAGTATTAACAATAACTTATTTAAGTAACCTACACCTAGTGTTTAAACAGACCTTTAATACACTGTAGTTAACAGCATATTTTTAGAGGACACACATATAATATAAGCACCACCCCACCTTAAACCCCCCCCACTATATATAGTTTTAATAGGCTTATATCTATATATTGATTGCAACACTATGACCACTATATATAGATATAATGACACCATTACTATATGTTGTGTATAGGTTATGTAGTCAATTAAACAAAGACTGTAGGGATATAGACAAACATTAAAACCAAACATTTTTCTTCCACCAACAAAATCCACAGCAACAAAAACAGCGAGGCTGTTTAAACATCTAGTAAGGGAAATGACAGGGCAGATTTAACTGCGCCTAAGGTTGCGCCTAAGAAATTGTGACAAAAATACAAAGTTTTTTTCTAACTTTCTAAAAAATATTTACAGAGCCTATAATCATTGGGCTTTTTTGTATATTAATTGACAACAAAAGTTGGCATAAAACACAGACCTAGTATTGTTATAAGTAACACAAAGAAAGATAGAGGGCTGAACCTCTAGGCTAGACCGAAAGAAATCAGAAAGTAGTCGAGGCAAGTACAGGCGAGGCGCTGTTCAACTAAATACTAAATACAGGCGCTAGACCTCATAAGGAAAGTCAGAGTGTAATCTGAAAGAACCTTACTCTTAACAGAGATTGGCTGTAAGGCATAAAACAACACTACTAGCGAAAAAAGATTAGTTACAGAAATCATCAGACAACAGTTACATTAATCTAACAGAAACAAAGCGCCTTAGATACTGTTCGCATATTCTATTTAGCCTACAATTATGGCTACTTTTTGTAAGTAGCTTGATACACATTGACCGAAACACAAACTATGCGCAGGATAGTTATTGAATGGAAATTAGTTTGTGGTCGTTTCCTAAGGAAACAGTAAAAGGAACCTATTGGATAAGTTTTGGGGTGTGTATCAAGCTATTTATAGCATATTGTAGGAGGCAAAAATGATAAATGGAAAGACATTCAATGAGTTTCAAAACGAAACTGTAGAGTTAGGGCAAACAACTCTTAACTTTTTTACTAAGAATGTTTCTGTAGATATAGATTTTGAAAGCAAAGATGTAGCTTTTGGTAACAACCAACTTACATACTTTGGCGACAAACTTTATAGTAATGAGCAACAAATAAAAATTATTGTTGACCAACTTAAAAGAAATAGAAATCAATTACTACAGACAATTAAGAAATTAGAATTAGAGCTAAATTCATAGATTATCTAACTACTCATTGTTTAAACAAATAGTGAGTAGATAGATACACTTATAATTTTTATGAGTGTACAATATAAATAACAATAGATTGAGAGGCAAACAATGGAAACTAAATCAAAAGATGAGATTAAGTTCTTCGAGGGTAACCGAGAAGAATGGCTTAACAAAGTAGCAGACTTTATCTACGACAAAATCGAGGAAGAGTTTGTATGCGAGGTTGACAGAGATAAAATCAAATTATCTATCGGCTTTATGCCTAAAGGTAATGCAAAGGCTATCGGCATTTGTCATTACGAAGAAATGTCAGAGGGTGACTACAGAGAAATCTTTATATGCCCAACTCGTACAGGTACTTCGTTAGCCCAAAGTATCGAAACAGCGCAGATTGTAGCCCACGAGGTTACTCATGCTGTGTTGCCTACAGGTACAGGTCATGGACATAAGTTCAAGAAAATTATCATGGATTATTTAGGTGCAGAGGGTATTCCTACAGCAACAGTTGCAGGTGCGCAATTCACTTTACTCGTTCAAGACTTTATACAAGAGCTAGGCTTACTTCCTCATTATGCTATCAAGCAGAAAGAGGGTGCAGGTTCTACTACTGTAGCTGTGCGATGTACAGGTGCAGAGGCTTGTGTCGGTGCTAGTGACAAATCTATAGCGCAAGGTTGGGGTCTAATCAGCAGAGTATCTATGGCTGTGTATAAGAAAGTTGGCAACAACTTCAGATGTATGGCTTGTGGTAGCGAAACTGTTGTAGAGTTACCTATCAACTTACGCAAAGATTATCAGTAAGTGTCATAGACTGCTTGTTTAAACAATGAGCAGTCAATGATATTTATTAGGACATAATAAATACAACACAATAGTAGGAGGCAAAATGGAAAAGTACATAATCACAGCAAAGTGTGTGTTTAGTAAGTACACAGATGTACAAATTGTCGAGGCAGACAGCAACGACAGTGCATTACAAATGTGGAAATCATTGAATGGACAGCTAGGTATCAATGTTGCTACTCGTTATATCGAGGACAGCATAAAGGTACAGAGAGCAGGTTTGACAGATACTATATTCTTTAGAGATATACGCATGGCAAACACTTCAATGACAGCTAACCACAACTTTGGTTTATCTACAGATGATAAGTGCGATAACCTCAAAGACAAGCATGTCTTGTCTATGGAAGAGGCAAAGCGCCATTTATCTAACGAAGAGTACAGTGATTTATTCACTAAGGTTGATGACATGTTTTATGACAGCAACAATCCACCATTCTAACTTGTAGTTAGCTAGTGCTACTTGTTTAAACAGGTAGCATTATGGTAATTACAATAGGTATTTACCACCAATATATGTAGGAGGCATAATGGAAGAATTAAGAAATAGATTAGCTAGAGATGTTAATAAAATTTGTGAGCTATCCAAAGATTTATTAACTAACGAACAGCTAATTAAACTTAGAGCAGACTTAATTGCTAGTGCAGAGGCAGAGTTACATGCACAAGCTAACAAACAAGTCATGAAACTTAACGAAATAGTTAAGTAACATATTATGTATGCGATTGGGGTAGTTGTTGCCTCGACTATCCCCTTCGCTTTGTTTAAACAGATAGTTGTCGGCTAAGTGTGATAATGGGGATAGAAATTGTAATTCAAGTTACAGTTATCTATCTAACCTAATTACTTAGTTTCGAGTAGACATTGTGGCGAAAGAAACTCTTGAAATTAATTAGGAATATCGATAATAGAAATGAGGTCTACAGAGGATATGCTATCCCAAGCGAACTACAATCGTGATGTACGACCTCATTATGTAAGAATAATTTTGTAGCATTGTGAAATAACTAGAGAAATCTAGTGTCTTAGATACACATGACAACACTTAGCCGAGAACTATCAAGAGGAGGCTAAATGAAAATAAAATGCAAACAATGTAACAAGAGAATTAAAAATACAAATCATTGTATTACAACTGTGTCAATGTATGACAGGGTTACAAACTATTTTTGTAAGAGAAGATACCATGACATAGAAAACTTTTGTTACATAAGCTATCTATACAACAAGTAAACTACTTGTTTAAACAATGAGTAGGTAGCTTGAAGATAACAGCCGAACAGTTTTAGTTTAAGTACGAACGCAGACATTTATCGATTAGAGATAATCGGACTATGCATAGGAAAGCCACATGTTTTGCTGTCGTGGAGTAAGTAAGCTAGTTATCTTCAAGCTATCTATTGTAGGAGTTATCTTGTAAGAAATTACAGCCCTGTTTAGATAACGACCGAAGTAGGTAGCTTGTAGCACATAGCAGAGTTAAAGGTCTGCAGACACTTAAACGATTGCTAAAAACTGTTGTGTGTTACAAGCTATCTATAAAGCCCTCACTTATTAAAGAGAGCCTTAAACGATTAGTAGGGATAAGGAAACGCTAATCGGTAGGTAGCTTGTAGCACATAGTAAGTAGCAAGTGGAGTACTCAAACACTAGTCGAACCTATAACTGTGTGTTACAAGCTATCTATAGTAAAAGTATGTATAGCTGTTTAAACAACTACCATTATAGTAATTAGTTATTGACAAATACAATATCCACACCTATAGTGGTAGTTATAAACAAATAGAAAGAGGTAAAAAGTGGAAGAAGATTTTGACTACGAAGATTTTGTAGCCAATGGCGATTGGTACATAGATACACAAGCCGAAGATTACAAAGAGAAATTATATCAAGACATGAAAGAAAGAGGTACATTGTAAATGGAATACACAACAGAGTATAAAACAGAAATTATTATGCAATTATGGGAATGTCTTAGAAGAGGTTATACCTACGAAGAGGCACAAATCCACATGAGAGCTTACAAAGAGGGTAAGACCACAGAAAAAAAAGTAACAGTAGTAGAAAAACAGGAAGAATAATGAAAGGTTGTTTAAACAATGGGAAGAGATATAACAGAATATATTGATGAGTATGTTGAAGATAATTATGGACATACTAATTGGGGTTATAAAAGCACCTATTCAGAAGAAGAACTAGCAGACACAACACAATATGAATTGGAACTAGATGACAAGATTGTTGTTTGGTATGCACCTTTGGAGGAGGAATAATGGCTAAAGATTACATGTTTGAAGTAGCAATTTATAAAAGAATAAAAGCACCTAACTTAGATACAGCATTGGACATATTGAAAAATAAAACAATGCATTACAACGAGTGCAAAAAAGTTACATTGATGACAGAGGAGGAATAATGGAAGATGAACAATTAACGACATATTGTATGATTAATGACATACACAATTTTGTTGTTTTTAAATCTAATGGTGTATTAATAACTGAATTAGATGATAAAGGTATAAACAAACAAACAGAATATACAAATAATCAATTTGTAGATTATGCAAACAAGCACAATTTACAATTTTACGATTGGGAGTTGGAGTAAATCTAAATGAATTATGGGTGGTATTGGGTAATCCTAGTATTACTAATGACAGGGATAATGATTAGATTTATAAATGGAAGGTGGAAGAGTGACACAACTTACAATACTAAAAGCCGAACTTCTAAAATGGGAGGCAGACCTGATTGGTTTTAAAAATACGATATCTAGTCAGGCACATATCATGGACAGTGAGATAAGACAGATAGAAGTAGAGCTAGGCGCTGTAAGAACTTTTATTGCAAAGATAGACAAAGCAATTAAATATCAGAAGATTACACAGGCTGTTTAAACAACCTGTGTTTTCTTTGTAATTACTTGTTTAATTTTAAATAGGCATTAACATAGGTAGTATGAAATACTTAGTCAAAAGTTTATCAATTTTTGATGCTAGTGTGCTTACATGGGAGTTCGATACTCGACATGAGGCAGGACTAAAAGTCAGAGAGTTGAAAGACATAGGCGCTAATTACTTCATAGTAACTATGGAACGCATAGAAACTGTAAGTAGTTAAATAACAACACATTAATAAAAGGAGTGAGCATGGGTCATAAGGACTTATTTAAGCAACCAAAAAATCTTAAAAAGTGGGCAATAGATTTAGCTAATGCTTGTGGTGGACAAAGAGTGGACAAGTCGCCACTACTTACACCTTTAAATGTAGAGAGAATTAAATCTTTAATGGACACATTCGTTGAAGAACACAACCAACACACAGTAGAAATAATGAAACAAATGGAGGAAGAGTAATGGTAATACACACATTAGAAAAATGTATAGATTGTGAAGAGAATGAAAGAGTATATGGACTTGATACAGAGTATCAAATTGGAGAATATGCACACCATAAAAATGGTTTATGCACTGTACATCATTTGATACATTTAGATGTAGGTCATTATGATGAAGATTATTGTGACTTTTGTGAAGAGGAAGTGGCATAATGGCAGAGGCTTTCGCAGGTAAGAATGCAAGAGGGTTTCACAACCTACCAATAGGAACGCACATATCTATTTGTTATCCTTACAATCCAATAACACATGAGATAGATGAAGAAGAAGTTTTATTCATGGAGGTAGGCGATATTGCAAAGGCACAGTTTAAACAGATGACTTTATATCCGACAAAAAATACCAAACTAATTACATTTACAAAAGCTATAAGTACGCAAAAAAGTGCATATGAAACTTCTGTTGCTGTTACTAAACATCAAGAGAGAGTACAACTTGCAAAGGAACATTATGGATAAGGAAGAAACATGGCATTTAACTTTGACAATAGAAGTAAAGCCAAAGAATTTATTAAGAGATAAAGAACATATACCAAGTTTTTGGACAGGTTACATAAGTGGGGTAGCAGGTCACAAAGTTATATCATCACAGTATAAGGAGGTGGAATAATGTCAGACACTATTGGTATGCTAAAAGAGGCGCAGAGCCTTTACGAAAGAAGTAAAAAGAATTTAGATACAACAATAGAAAATCGTAAAAAGATTATCACTGCTTGTTTAAACAATGGGCATAGTGTTATAGAAATTGCGAATGTTTTAGGTTTAAGTAGGCAAAGGGTCTACAAAATAATAGAAAAAGGATAGACAATGGAAGATAAAGTACACAAAGAACTTATCAAAAACTTTCCTAAGAGTGCTGTTAAACAAGCACCAAAGGGTAAGTTTGGAAGTTATGTGCCTCATCACTTGTACACTAAAAGATTAGTGGACACGATAGCAGGGGAGTATAACTTTACTTTTGATGAGATAAGAGGTAAAGACAATGCCATAGTTGGCGCTAAGTGTAGATTAGAAATTAATGGCTTAGGAGTTGTCGAAGAAGTTGGAGATGTTGATACACATGCAATCAATAGAGGCATTACAGAGAGCGAGATACTTAAACTTGCTGTAAGTGATGGCATTAAAAGATGTTGCATGAGATTTGGCATTGGCTTAGAACTTTGGACAGGAGATGTATCTGAAGAAGAACATTACGCAGGTTCAGAGGTAAAGCAAGTAGTTGAGAAACTAGATACATCTTCTAAAGAAGTTAAGAAAGAACTTAAAAAAGAAGATTATAGAGAGCGACTACAAAAAGAATTAGAACATGCTGTTAAAGATAGTAAGAAAAGAGGACAATATAAACTTAATGCGTGGAACTTGTTTAAACAACGACACGAAACAGATTTGTCTAAATGGTCAGACTATGAGCTAGGCGAGTTCCTAGATTTGTTTTATGCAGAGAAAGTTAAAGCAGAAGAACAAGAACAGCAAGACCAAGATATACAAGACACAGTAGAAGAGGTGTTTGGCGAAGTACAGGACAACACTAAGAATTGCCCTCAATGTAATTCAGCAGAATGGATAGAGGACAATAGGCAGAAGAAAGCTAGTGATGACAAGTTTGCCAACATTCCCGACTTTACTTGTAGTAACTATGGACAATCACAGGGTTGTGGTTGGGGTGGTTACATAGATAGTAAAGGCGACAGAGCAGTACCAACAGAATGGCTTTAGAAAAAGGCAATCTTAATATCGAGAAGTTAAAAGCAAAACTTCAAAAGCGATATCCTAATTATGACTTTGATAAACCTGCACCTTTAGACAGGAGGTGTAAGGTTGTCGAAGAGGGTCGAGCATGTACCAAGAAAGATGAACGACCATTAGTAATTGATAACAATGGCAACGAAGTTTGTGTCTACCTGTTTAAACAACAAGTAGATAACTCGATATATGGTGTCGAAAAAAGATGTCATGCTATAGTGACTACTAAGGAAGAAAGGAAACACAATGGCAGAGAGCAAAAAGAAATCCCATTTTAAGCCGACCATATCAGATACAGATTATGGTTACAATGGTTTAATTAATGTATTCAATAAATTAGATATTGATATTACAAATTGGGTAACAGAGAAATCAGAATTACAAAGAGGTGGCATTAGTTTTATGTTGCCAAATGCAGAGGGAAAAATATATCTAACATGGGAAGATATATACAGAGTTGATGTTCTTTTCGTGCATTCTAAACAAAGATATGGACAGTTTGTTACATTAGGCGACCTAGACCAAATCATTACAGCACTAGAAGAACAAAGAAAAAACCATGTATCATCTCTTAGAGATATGTTAAAGAACGCATTTAGTAGCGAGGAAGAATAATGTTTGGTGTTGTGCTAAGTTCGATAATGCTATGTGCAACACCAACAACAGAAACAATAGATAACATAAAGGCTTTTGCTACTTGTTTAAACAATAACGATAAGTTAGAACATGTTATAGAGTGGCAAGATTTAGTCAGTGAATACTTTGAAGAAGAAGATGTTAGGGAGGCACTGCTTATCATTTATTGTGAAAGCAGTGGCAATCCTAACGCAGTAAATATAAACAAAGATAAATCCACAGATGTTGGGTTGTTTCAGTTTTGGGATAACACATGGCTATGGCTTAAAGATAAATTAAAATTTACAGGTAATCGTACGACCCCAAGCGTGAATACTAGAGTAGCAAGTTGGTTGTATTACAACAGTGGTTCTCATCATTGGAAAAGTAGTAAGTTTTGTTGGGAGGAAAATTAATTATGAGTGGCAATAGTAAGTTTGATTTAGACCTAGCAAAAGGTCAAGAAATGGAACAACAACTAGCCGAGTTTTTTAAAGGCGAGAAAGTAGAAGTTAAAAGCGAAAGACATTTATGGGAAAAAACACACAATCATTTTGTAGAGTATCAATACAAAGGTAACAAGAGTGGCATATCAGTTACCGAAGCAGAGTATTGGGCGCTCATGCTTGTCAAAGATGATGTGCCTGTAATGACTTATATAATCCCTGTGGCTGTATTAAAAGAACTATGCAGAAAATATATTGGTACAGACCGAGATGTAATTGGTGGTGATGACAATAATAGTCGTGGCATACTACTACCAATCAAAGAATTAGCACTTGCTTGTTTAAACAATGACAGGGAATGAAGCGCCCCTGTCATTGACAAGCAAAGTAAGTACACCAGGATGTGACCACAAGCCTGTCCTGGAAGTAAAGTCTAAACTTTTATCTAAACTAGGACATTGAAACCATTGTCTATCGCCCTGTTGTTTCGCACGAAAGTGATGGTAGTGCGCAGTTACTAAAATGTTTGCGTTACCTGTTGGTAAGAAGCCATACATCTGACCCTTCCACCATTGTTCAATCTTGTTTTCAGGATTACCTGACCCATTAGTCATGTGTCCATGAGTAAAAGCCATAGTTTTATTTTTGACCACAAGCGTAAGATGGTAGTCATCAGGAATTATTACCTCAACTTTTTTATATCTATCAGGATTTGCATTAAATATTTCTTGCATGATTTCTATATGCATAGTGTCTGAATTATCTAACCTGCTTGTTGATACTTGACCTTTGGCGCTTCTCGACATCTCACCATGGTTTCCTGGAACACCTGTCAAAATAATTTTATCTGCGTGTGGTAGGAATGTTTCTACAGTTTTGTACATCATAGCTCTAGCTAGGCTGTATTGTTCCATAAGGTTGAGAGAAACATTGTGTGGTTGGCTGTCGTAGAAAAATTTTGTACAGTTTTCTGTGAGGTCACCCATTCCTACTAGATATATTTCATCTATTTGATAACCTATTTTCCTGTAATTTTTAAGTAAAGCTAATGCATCTTGCAAAGCTATGTCATATCTTTTAATGGTGTTCTCTACACCGAAGTCATCTTTACCTAATTGCCAATCACTCATAAAGAAAAAGAAGGCTGTATCGCCTCCGAACAATTTATGTTTAGCTAGTGGTGGTTTCTTTGCTGCTTGTTTAAACAACTGCTTGTAGTATTTATCTCTGTTAGCAGACTTTCTGCGTACACTACCTTTAAATGCATAAAAGGTTTCTACTATACCACCTTTTAATTGTGCATTCCAAGATGATACTTTTAAAATACCATCTATTTCGTATAGTTTTGGGTCAAATCCCCAACTACGAAGTATTTCATCTGTCTTGCTTTCGTAGTTTGGGTCTGTTCC
>Ga0160423_10005255_pt1 | contig 10565 bp, 8 predicted proteins | sample CRUFie14St8metaG_FD_108191 | JGI IMG/M metagenome (GOLD analysis project Ga0160423, IMG submission 108191) | Marine microbial communities from the Costa Rica Dome - CRUD Field 142mm St8 metaG | ecosystem: Environmental > Aquatic > Marine > Oceanic > Photic zone | place: Costa Rica: the Eastern... | reverse complement strand
TATGGCGATCGGCGGGCCTAACATGAGACCAGTCGGAAATGCTGTCAATCTGGGTGTTCCAAGATTTCCAGTCGAGATCAGTCCGGATCACGGGCGCAACGCCTCGACCGCAGCTGCCAGCCGTGCCACGCCTTCGGCAATGCGCGATTCGCCGATAGAAGAATAAGCCAGCCTGAAATAGTTCAGCGGAGGTGAATCCGGCCGAAAAAACACATCGCCGGGTTCAATAAGCACCCCATCTTCCGCCGCACGGTTGGCCAGAGCCCGCGAATCAAGCCAGTCAGGCCCCTTCACCCAGAAGCTTGTCCCACCGAAATGTGAGGCTGTTTGCGAAAACAGCTGTTGGCTGTCCAGCGCCGCCTGGAGCTCGCGTCGGCGTCCGGCCAGATGCCGCCGCAGCCGCCTGATCTGTGCGTCATAATGACCTAGCGCCATGAAATAGGCCAGGGTGCGCTGTGCGTGGCCCGGGGGATGGCGCAGAATCAGATGCCGCAACGCACGCGCCTCTACCACCAGCGGTTCCGGTGCCACAAGGTAACCAAGACGCAAACCCGGAAAGACCGACTTGGACAGGCTGCCCACATAAATCACACGCCCGTCACGATCCTGTGATTTGAGTGCCGGGGTCGCGGGTTCCAGAAAGTTCATCTCGAATTCGTAATCATCCTCGACGATCAGGAAATCATGCTGGCGCGCCAGATCAAGGAGCGCCTTGCGACGGTTGGCCGGCATGGTGTGGGTGGTGGGACATTGATGGCTCGGCGTGATAAAGACAGCATCGCTGTTGGCCAGCACTGGCTCGTCAAGAACCAGCCCCTCATGATCAACCGGCAGGCCGGTAATATGATCGGTCCGCTGGCGCAAAATATCGCGCAAATCGGGATAGGCGGGGTCTTCAATCACGACATGTTTTTCAGGAGATACAAGCAGCTGTGCAATCAGATACAGCGCATTCTGCGCCCCCAGTGTAACCAGTATCTGTTCCGGGCGCGCGGTGATACCGCGTCGTGGCAGACTGCGTGCGCAAATGTAATTGACGAGCATCGGATCATCATCAAGGCCGAAATCGCCGACCATGCGGCCAAAATTACGCATGCCAAGCGCCTGACGCGCGCAATCTCGCCAGTCTGTCATGGAAAACAGCTCGTCATCCACCTGCCCATAGACAAAGGGAAATGGATATTCGCGCCAGTTCAGCGGTTTGCGTACAGGCCGGATATCTATGCAGCTGCGCACCAGCTTGCCGGGCCAGTCAATCGCGGTACTGCTTCTGCCGGCGTCCGGTGTTTCCACCGCAGACAAGGTGGCTACCGGCGCGTCATCGCTGACCACATAGCCACTGCGTTCCCGCGGCTGCACAAAACCGGTATCAATCAGCGCCTGATAGGCCAGCACAACCGTATTGCGCGACACACCCAGCTGGGCAGCCAGCATACGGCTGGACGGCAGCCGGTCACCCGGCAGCACCGCACGCGCCAGAATGGCTTCGACCACCGATTCGCGAATCTGGGCCTGCAGGCTGGTTTCCGCGCCTGGATCTAGATTGATGATGAGATGATCGAGCATGGGTTCCCTGTCTACACCTGCTGTCACGACAATCCGGACTTAATCTTTAGCAGGATGGCGCGGCCAATTGCCCCAGCGCATCAATTCTGGCTCTATCATATGGCCAAACTGGTTCTATAGTAGCTGGGAAACCCTGTCTAGCGTTTGACAGCCAGTGCGCCGCATGCAGGATGCGGCAGCGCTGACAATAATGTGCCACCTGCCAACAGCAAATATCCGGCCAGTACCGGCTGCCGGATGAGGGAGATCACCATGTCCTATGATGTGAATTCACTTGAAGCACACTGGATGCCGTTCACTGCCAACCGCGACTTCAAATCAAACCCGCGGATGGTTGTTAAGTCCGAAGGCATGTATATGTGGGATTACAAGGGTGGCCAGATTATTGACGGTTCATCAGCACTGTTCTGCACACCGGCCGGCCATGGGCGTCGCGAAATCGCCGAAGCGGTCTATAACCAGATGCTGGCCAATGACTACACGCCGCATTTCCAGCTGGGCCATCCGGGATCATTCGAACTGGCCGAGCGGGTCTGCCGCCTTCTTCCTGATGATTTTAACCATGTGTTCTTTACCAATTCCGGATCGGAATCGGTGGAAACCGCGATCAAGGTGATTCTTGCCTATCAGCGCGCCCGTGGACAGGCGCAGCGTAACCGGCTGGTCAGCCGCGAGCGTGCCTATCACGGCGTCAATATGGGCGGCGTATCGCTGGCCGGCATGGTCCGTAACCGCGAAACATTTGGCCTGACATTGCCGAATATCTCGATGATCCGGCACACATGGACCGAAGAGCAGCGCTTTTCAAAGGGCCAGCCGCTGACTGGTGCGGAAATGGCCATGGACCTTGAGCGTCTTGCCGAAAATCTGGGCGGCGGTACGTTGGCAGCCGTCTTCATCGAACCTGTCGCCGGGTCCACCGGCACACTGGTACCTCCTGTCGGCTATCTGGAGAAAGTCCGCGAGATCTGTGACAAGCACGGCATGCTGCTTGTCTTTGACGAGGTCATCACAGGTTTTGGCCGCATGGGCACACCCTTCGCCACACAGAAATTCAACGTCAAGCCAGATATCATCACCATGGCCAAGGCGCTGACCAACGGTGCCATTCCGATGGGTGGTGTCGCTGTCACGGACGAAATCTACGACACTGTCATGAACGCCTCGCCGGACAACGCCATCGAATTCTTCCATGGCTATACCTATTCGGCGCACCCGGCAGCCTGTGCGGCCGGCATTGCCACGCAGAAGATTTATGAGAGCGAGGGGCTGTTCGAGAATGCGGCCAACCTTGAATCCTACTTCCTCGACGCGATCTTCACACTTGAGGATCATCCGATGGTTGCTGATGTCCGCGGCATCGGCATGATGGCTGGTATCGAAGTGCATCCTGATGGTGCCCCTGGCCGACGCGGTGGCGAGATGCAGAAAAAGATGTTCTGGAACGGACTGCATGTGAAATGGACAGGCGATAACGCGATTGTTGCCCCGGCCTTTGTCGCCGAGCGCAAACATATTGACGAAATCGTCGACAAGTTCCGCAAGACCCTCGACGAGATGATGTGACCGCTTAATCTGGGAGCCGCCTCGCGGCACGGGTGACCATATGGCAAGACTGGGCGTCAGCGGCGGTGGCATCGCCGGTCTGGCAGCGGCGCTGGCAGCACGCCGGTCCGGGCATGATGTGACGTTATTTGCCCGCCCCGATGCACAATCACTGACCGGGGGTTTGCAAATTGCACCAAATGGCTGGGCCGCGCTGACCCGGCTCGGGCTTGTCGAAAAGGCCAGCGTCTGTTCGCTGCGCCTTGATCAGATTACTGTTCGTGCGCTGGATACCGGCGCCAGCCTGATCTGCCTGCCGCTGGTCCAGCATTATGCAAGTTTCAGCCGCCAGGCATTATCCGACCTGCTGGTGGATGCCATTGATGATGCGGGCGGGGTCCAACGGGTTTCGCAGACCCTCGCCTGTATCGATGCATCGCAAAAAGACGGGTTGCGTCTGATTGATGATGACGGGCAATGCCATATCTATGACGGGTTGATCGCTGCCGATGGTGCAACGGGACCCGCCGGCCAGCATGTTACATCGGGCCAGCGCGGCGCGCCTCTTGCCAACAAGACGGCGATGCGGACACAGATACCGCTATCTACATTGCCAGCACATTTTTCTCTTCCCGGCAGCCATCTGTGGCTTGGGCGCGGCCGCCATATCGTGCATTACCCGATAGGGGCGGATTTGAATGTTGTGGCAACCCTGCCAACAGCACAGGCACGGGGCGACTGGCAAACCGATGTCCTGCCCGCCTCATCACCCCTGGCGGTCCTCGGTGGCAGTAACATCTCCTGGACACAGACACCAATCTCATCCGCCTTTACCGCCGATTGCTGGCGGCGGGGCAGCGTGGTGCTGGCCGGTGATGCCGCGCACAGCATGCCACCTCATCTGGCACAGGGTGCGGGTCAGGGCCTTGCAGACGCCGCCAGCCTGCTGCGATGGCTGGATGGCGCCAACGACATTGACGCCGCCTTTGCCGGCTATGCCCGCGAGCGCGCCGGCGCGGTATCCCGCATTGTACAGAAGGCGGATATATCGGGACGAATCATGGCGCTGTCCGGACCGGCAGCGCGCCTGCGTGATCTGGCGCTGAATATGGGCGGGCCGCGTTTGATGCAGAGCTGGCTTGCAGAAGTCTGGGCCGCCGACGAGACGCTGGTCTAGCCAGCAGCAGAACGACGTTGCATCAGGGGCCCGTCAGGCCAACCCGCATCCACGCACACAGCTTTCGAAATCTTCACGATTGATGTAGGACCCCGCCATTTTGCGGCGGCCGCTAAAGGCCCCGCGACCATGCAGCACGCGCCAATTGTCAAACACCAGCATATCGCCCGGGGCAAGCGTATAGCGCCATTGCATCGCCGGATCATTCGCCATCTGATCGAAATGCCGAATGCCGGCATACAGCGCGCGCATGTCATCATCGGCAAGACGGATGGTATCGCGGTCATAATTATTGAATGTGACCTGCGCCAGGCTACCATCATCATGGCAACGCAGGATCGGGCGGCTGGCACGCAACACCACCCCGTCACCCTTATAGATGCCGGTCACGGCAATGCGCGCCAGATCATCATGGATAGCAGGGACCTCATCTTTCAGCCGCGCCGCGATGCGCGCGCCATCCACCATGATGGATTCCCCGCCTTCTGCCGCATAATCAACGCAAAGCAGCAGCTGTACGCCGGGGGCATCATGGCTGTAGGTGCCGTCGGTATGAGGGCGCAGCTCCTTTGGCGTATAGGCGGAATCGGCCATATCCTCATTCGCCTCAAATTCAAACAAACCACCAAATATGGTCTGACGCACATAGCCTATGGTTTCAGATAATTGCTGAACCGCATCCAGATTGCGCGGCGTGCCCGTAACAACAGCAAACCCGTGATCCAGCAGCCTTTCCATCAACGGGGCGACACCTCGATCGCCCTGCAATGAGGCAAAAGGCAGCCGCACCGCGTCGGCATCAAGATTATCGCGGTCCCATGGGCGTGGTGCCGGCAGGCGCATATGATCAGTCGGGCCGGCAAAATCTGCCAGAAAAGTGGCATCATATTCGGCCGCCATATCCAGATCGGGCCAGTCCAGAAGCAGCGCCGACGCATTGCCGTTGAGCTGCCCTGCTGTCGGCTTTATATTCGGGTCCAGCGCGGCAGTGAATAATTCGCGCTGATGGCTGCGCGAGTCAAAGCTGACAGGATCGCGTGCATTGTCACGCAGCCAGAAATAGTCAAAACGCGTTGCCACCCCGTTGATCGACAGGCTAAGCCCTTCGTCACCAAGCACCAGATTGTCCAGCATTGTCACACTCCCATTTCAGTGGCTCCAGAATAACTGTGAGGCCACAAACTGACAAACCACAAGCCGCCGCCGGCTATTGGAAAAGCCTAACGGCGATGCTAAGACTAAGCAAATTTCCGATGCGGCCAGCAGGATAAATATGACAAGCCTGATCAGCGACATGCATGACGCACGCGCCCATCAAGGCGGCGCGGAAGACGCGCCCTATGTGGTCGCCGCGCTGTATAAATTTGTCGATCTGACGGATCATCAGGCGCTGCAGCCGCACATTCAGTCCTTATGCGACGCGCATGATATTCTGGGCACAATTCTTCTGGCAGCAGAAGGGATCAATGGCACGGTTTGCGGGCCTGAAAAGGGTATGGCTGCCTTTCTGCAATGGCTGCAGGATGATCCGCGTTTTGCCGGAATATCCCTTAAATTCTCATTTGCGCCAGAACAGGCTTTCCTGCGCATGAAAGTGCGGCTGAAGCGCGAGATTGTGACCATGGGCTGCCCCGAAATCCGGCCGGCGCAGGCCACCGGCACCTATGTCGAGCCGGCCGACTGGGATGCGCTGATTGATGATCCGGATGTGATGGTGATCGATACGCGCAACCGCTATGAAACCGCCATCGGCAGTTTTCGTGGTGCCGTCGATCCCCAAACCGACAATTTTCGTGAATTTCCGGCCTGGGCGGCCGCGCTTGCAGACCAAGATGAAACCACCCGACCGCGTAAGTTGGCGATGTTCTGCACGGGCGGTATTCGCTGCGAAAAGGCCAGCGCCCTGATGCAGGCGAACGGCTTTGACGAAGTCTATCACCTGAAAGGCGGCATCCTGAAATATCTTGAAGAGATTCCCGCGCAGGACAGCAGCTGGCAGGGTGAGTGTTTTGTTTTTGACGGGCGTGTGGCCGTCGATCACGATCTGCAGCCTGGCCAGTATGATATGTGCCATGCCTGTCGTATGCCACTTGCATCAGATGATCTGGCGCATACGGATTATGAGGCTGGGATCAGCTGTCACCATTGTCGCGGCCAGCAAAGCCCGCAGCAGCGGGCCCGCTTTGCCGAGCGTCAGAAGCAGCTGCGTCTGGCCGAGTCCCGTGGTGAGCCGCATATTGGTGCGGCCGCACGCGACCGGCTGAAAACACGCGACAAGGCAAATTAAAGACTGCCCCGATTATGCGGCGCATCAAGATCAAGCTCCGGCCCCACGGGGATAATGCCTGTCGGGTTCAGATTGCGGTGGCTGGCGTAATAATGGTGCTTGATTTCATCAAGCCGCACAGTATCGGCAATCCCCGGCATCTGGTACAGCGCCCGCATATAGGATGACAGGGCCGGATAATCGGCAATCCGCCGGATATTGCATTTGAAATGCCCGACATAGACGGCATCAAAACGGATCAGCGTTGTGAAAAACCGCCAATCCGCCTCGGTCAACTGGTCCCCGACAAGATAGCGATGGCGCGCCAGATGCGCCTCCATCCGGTCGAGCGAGGCAAACAGCTTGGTGACTGCATCCTCATAGGCGCTGCTGGTGGTAGCAAACCCCGCCTTATAGACCCCGTTGTTGATGCAGCTATAGATCTCGTCATTGATGATATTGATCTGGTCTTGCAGCGCGGCCGGGCAGTAATCATCCCGGTTGCCAGTAATGCCATCAAAGGCACTGTTGAACATGCGGATGATTTCGGACGATTCATTCGAGACAATCTGATCTGTCTCGCGGTCCCACAGTACCGGCACCGTGACCCGACCAGACGCCTGCGGGTCAGACCGGGTATAAACCTGATGCATGAAGCTGGCATCATGCAGATGATCGCCGGTGCCGCCATGCGCATCGATGGCAAATGTCCAGCCATCATCCAGCATCAGCGGATGCACCGAAGAGATACTGATATGCAAATCAAGCCCTTTCAGATGCCTGAAAATCAGCGTGCGGTGTGCCCATGGGCAGGCATAGGACAGATAGAGATGGTAACGGCCACTTTCTGCCGCAAATCCGCTTTTGCCTGACGGGCCGGCGCTGCCATCGGCGGTGATCCAGTTACGGTAACGCGCAGTATCGCGCACAAACTGGCCTTCGCTTTTGCTTGTGTCATACCATGCGGAAGACCAATGACCATCAATCAGCAGGCCCATTTTAAGTATTCCTTCTTGGACAGAGGCGGCGTTAGCAAGGACCAGTTCTAGGACGCGGCAGCGCGAATAGCATCCATATTGGCGCGGTAGGCGGCTTCGCCATCGCCCTTGAAGACGGCAGACCCCGCAACAAGGGCGCGTGCCCCAGCCGCTGCCACAAGCGGCGCTGTCTCGGCGGTGATCCCGCCATCAACCTCGATCACGATATCACGCCCCTCGGTCATCTGGCGGATGGTGGCAATCTTGTCGATCATCGCATGGATAAAGGATTGCCCGCCAAAGCCGGGATTGACTGTCATCACCAGGATCAGGTCCAGCCGATCGAGAACATGCTGCAGATTCTCGGCTGGGGTATGCGGGTTCAGCGACACACCGGCACGGCACCCCAATTCGCGAATGCGCGACAGGGTGCGGTCAAGATGCGGACAGGCCTCGGCATGGACTGTGATGATTTCGGCACCAGCATTGGCATAGCTGTCCAGAAGCGCATCCGGATTGGCCACCATCAGATGCGCATCAAACGTCTTGCCGGTCACACCGCGCAGCGCGGCAATCACCGGTGGGCCAAAGGTCAGGTTCGGCACAAAATGCCCATCCATCACATCGAGGTGGATCCAGTCTGCACCAGCCCGGTCAATGGCGGCCACTTCATCGGCCAGCCGGCTAAAGTCTGATGCCAGAATTGAGGGGGCGATGATAATGCCGTCATTCATATGCGTCTGCGCTTTCGTCGGGCTGGGGGGCATGACGGATAGATAGCTGGCCGGTGCCAAAAACTCAAGTCACCGCCTTATGGCTGTCCCCATATGCCCGTTCGATATAAAATGCCGCAGGGGCTATTCTATTTGTCCGTTTTTACGCTATATTTTAAGTATAAATAAGTGTTGCAGGGCTGTTGGTGTTATCTGAAGCTGTCTTTTGCGGCTCATGCTGTAACAAAGCGCCCATATACGCCCCGAATTGAATAAAGGAACGCGTCGCCATGGAAGGTGTACTGACATCATCAAAACCGGTCTTTTCCTGGGAAGATCCGTTCTATCTTGATCGCCAGCTGAGCGAGGATGAGCGCATGGTGCGTGACACTGCGCGCCAGTTCGCCCGCGAGGTGTTATTGCCCCGCGTGATAGATGATTTCCGCGAGGAACGCTTTGACAAGGATATGATGCGCCAGATGGGTGCGCTCGGCCTTCTTGGCCCGACCATCCCCGAAACCTATGGCGGCGCTGGCGTCAATCATGTGGCTTATGGCTTGGCCGCGCATGAGATTGAGGCTATTGACTCCGGCTATCGTTCTGCCATGTCAGTGCAGTCATCGCTTGTCATGCACCCGATTCATGAATTTGGCACCGAGGCACAGAAGCAAAAATTCCTGCCAAAGCTTGCCAGCGGCGAGATGATTGGCTGTTTCGGGCTGACCGAGCCTGATTACGGATCCGATCCTGGCGGCATGGTGACAAAGGCGGTCAAGGTGGATGGCGGCTATCATCTGTCTGGTGCAAAAATGTGGATTTCGAACGCGCCGATTGCCGATATTGCGGTTGTCTGGGCAAAGCTTGACGGGGTAATCCGCGGCTTTGTGATTGAACGCGAGACGGCAGGTGCCGGTTTCTCCACCCCGAAAATCGAGGGCAAGCTGTCCCTGCGGGCATCGGTTACCGGATCGATCCAGATGGATAATGCCTTTGTTTCCGAGGATAATATGTTCCCCGAGGTGACCGGTCTGAAAGGTCCGTTTTCCTGTCTAAACAAGGCGCGTTACGGCATTGCCTGGGGCACGCTTGGCGCGGCGCAGTTCTGTTATGATGCGGCGCGCAGCTATACGCTGGACCGCAAACAATTCAACCGGCCGCTGGCGGCAAACCAGCTTGTACAGCTGAAACTTGCCGATATGCATACCGAAATCAGTATTGGCTTGCAGGCCTGCCTTCGCGTTGGCCGTCTGCTGGATGAGGGCAATTGCCCGCCGGAAAACATCTCGACCATCAAGCGCAATAGCTGTGGCAAGGCACTGGCCATGGCCCGCGTGTCGCGCGACATGCATGGCGGCAATGGCATTGCCGAGGAATATCATGTCATGCGGCATGTGATGAATCTCGAGACGGTGAATACCTATGAAGGTACGCATGATGTGCATGCGCTGATCCTTGGTCGCGCCATCACCGGCATCCAGGCCTTTACCGGCTAGTCTGATGACCAAACCGAGCGGCGCGCTGTCCCATCTGCGGGTGCTTGATCTGTCGCGCATCCTTGCTGGCCCATGGGCCACACAGATGCTTGGCGATCTGGGCGCCGATATCATCAAGGTCGAACGCCCTGGCAGCGGTGATGATACGCGCGGCTGGGGGCCACCCTTCGCCGACACCATCACCGATAATGCGGCTGAAGATGCAGCAGCGCGGTCTGCCTATTTCTGTTCGGTCAACCGCAACAAGCGTTCACTTGCCATCGATATCACCTCGCCCGAGGGCAGCGCCATCCTTCGGCGGCTGGCAGCAGAAGCCGATATTCTTGTGGAAAATTTCAAGGTGGGCGGACTGGCAAAATATGGGCTTGATTACGCGGCGCTGAAAGCTGTCAATCCGGCGCTTGTCTATTGTTCGATTACCGGCTTTGGCATGGATGGTCCCGATGCGCATCGCGCCGGCTATGATTTCATGATTCAGGGTATGGGCGGGTTGATGAGCGTAACCGGCGAGCCGGACGGCATGCCGATGAAGATCGGTGTGGCGCTTGTTGATGTGTTGACCGGCACCAACGCCGCGACCGCCATCCTTGCAGCCGTGATGCATGCCCAGCGTACCGGTGACGGCCAGCATATCGATATGAGCCTGTTTGACGTCAGCGTGGCCAGTTTGGCCAATCAGGCGCTGAATTATCTCGTATCAGGTCAGGTGCCGGGCCGGCTTGGCAATGCCCATCCCAATATCGTGCCCTATCAGGCCTTTGCCACTGCCGACGGGCATATCATTCTTGCCGTTGGCAATGATTCACAGTTCCGGAAATTCTGCGAGGT
>Ga0160423_10005252_pt1 | contig 10566 bp, 5 predicted proteins | sample CRUFie14St8metaG_FD_108191 | JGI IMG/M metagenome (GOLD analysis project Ga0160423, IMG submission 108191) | Marine microbial communities from the Costa Rica Dome - CRUD Field 142mm St8 metaG | ecosystem: Environmental > Aquatic > Marine > Oceanic > Photic zone | place: Costa Rica: the Eastern... | reverse complement strand
TGCTGCTGCTAATAATTGCCAAGCCATATTAATATCCTTCCTTCAAATTATGTGTAATATCCTACTACTGTAGCTGAACAATAATATACAGCATTTGTTGGATCAAAATAAATCTGCATTATATCTCCTGCTGAATAACTATTTGTTTCACTACTAAAGTCCCAAGTATAAACATTGTACAAATTAGTTGAATCGTATCCTGTATCATTTACATTCACAGTTACTGAATTAGATATAAAACTACCATTTTTAGCTAATCTAATATTTGTATTTCCTGGATGTACTGCACTATTACTTGTTCTTACCATATTCATATATATGGTTGTTATTTTTAAATTATATGGTACTATAAAAAATACATCATCATTACTAAAATCTATTAATGAAGATGCTTCATTTTGACCTGATACTAATGGCATATATCTTCCAGCACTACTACCTTGATACCAGCCACAATCTACAAAAAACTGACCATTTATACTAATATCAGCACCTGCATCATCTGTAAACATTAATTTATTAGGAGTATTGCTTTTTACCCATATTTGTCCATATCCTGCACTGTCTGATGCTGCATTAGATGCTTCTTTTATTTTAACAGCTTGTTCAGATTTAGTTTCTGAATCGGTTATAAAAAACTTATCTTCACCATCTGCTCCTATAGTTATATTTGAACTATCAGATGTTATATAACAAGCTTCTCCTGCTCCATCAAAATATAATTTAAAATTTTCTAATATAGATATTTTGCTTTGTGCTTCGCTTAACTCTAGCATTTTATCACCACCAACATATATGTCTAATACATCATTAGAAGATTCTTGTATGTAAGTATGTCCTGAACCATTGGCTGCATCAAAAAGTAGTTTAGATGTAGCTCTTAAAGCTGCATGACCTGTACCATGAACACCAAATATATCTGTATATGAATTAGCTGTTGACCCTGATCCTCCTGCTAGTGTGCTTCTTAAATATATGCTCCCACCTACTGCTGTACCTGTCCCTTGACCACCTTCTAATATTAGCCTATATCCTGCTAAATTAGCACCTGTTCTAGGATCTACAGTAACATATGAATGCGAACCATCAAAACTTAAAATGTTATTATTTAAACTAATAGTATTATCAGCTATAACCTCTCCTGTAAAAGTAGCATTTCCATTGCCAAACAAAGTTAAAACACTAGAATGAACACCTTGTGTGCTAGAGGTAGCTCCACCAGGTGCTTGTGCTGTTTGAAATATTATATTGCCACCTGACCCACTACCCTTACCTGCACTAGCTTTTATAGTTAAATTGTGACCTGATGTATCATTTGTTGTTTCATTAGCATTGGATATAGTCCCTGCTGCTTCGGTACCTAGCATTATGTTATTTCCATTAACAGTTAAATCACCAACTATTGTAGTGTTTCCTGATGTAAACATCATAATATTAGTTCCCATAGGTGTTTGTATGACTCCTGAAGAAACTTCTAAATTTCCTGATGAATCTAATACATTAGAACCAATTGTTATATCATTAGCATTGTGTGTTATAGTAGTCCCAGAACCAGCCACTAATGTCTTTGGTGTCATTGTAGATGTACCTGAACCTACAAGTATATTGTCTGTAGCCAAAGATGATAAACCAGTGCCACCACCTGCAACATCTATTGATGTATCAACTTCAGTAGTTTTAATTTCTTTATATGCACCAGTAGTTTCAGTAAAAACATTTAAACTGTCTTTTGTGGAATCATAAAACATAGATCCTGTTTTAGTATCTGTAGATGTTTTTATAGGCACAACTAATCCACTGCCTTTTTTTGAATCTTTAACTTTTATAGTTTTATTTATTTCTACAGTTCCATCAAATATTACTTTATCTTTATTAACTGTTAAAATTCTTTTGTTTCTATTGTTTATTTTAGCAATTAAATCAAATGTGCCATCAGGATTTTGTTTAAAATTTATATTAGACATTATTGTTTTACATTGCCTTGTATTTTTATGTCATAAATAATTGAATCTATTTCGTCAGAATTAGATACTACAAAGTTTACAGATTTTCCTCTACTATTTTTATTTGCTATTCCTCTATATTTTCCATTTTCTATATTAGGTATAGTATTTGTTTTTATTATTTCATTGCCATTTTTATCATTCTTAGTTACATTTGTTTGTAAAATAGCTATATTAGATCCTGGCTTATGGTTTAGTTGCACTCTTTTTAATACACCTTTTTCAAAATACATATCTTTAGTTTGTATATTGCTATTTATTATTGTTTTATTTTCTGATGGATATTTATTAACAGAATATCCATTGCCATTTTTTACTAAAAATAAATTAACATTATCTAATTGTGAACCTCCAGTCAAAACTGCTGTTGATATTATAGATTCCATATTTGTTTCAAAGCCTAAATCTTGACCTTGAAATTTAAATTTAGTCCACATATCTCTATCTATATGATATACATATGCAGTTTTAAAAACACCAAATTCATCTAGAGTATCATTATATATAATATATTGATTATTTATACTATTATAAAAGCCAATAGAATTTTCTTCTATAGGCACATTAACTCTATTTTTAGATATCAAATTAAAACCTTTAGGGTCCCATTTAATAATACCTGTTTCAGACAACCAAAATAAACCTTCTGCTACCCTTACTAAACTTCTAGGAGCTAATAATCCATATTGTGTTTTTTCATCTATTAAAGTAGAAGATGATCCAGTCCATCCTTTTATGTCAGCTGTTAAAATAAATCTATGTATATTATTTCTTGTAAATATTAAAAATGTATTTTGATATTGATATTGTAAAAAAGATGGTGCTGCTATTATTTTTTGCACTGGTTCTTTTACTAATTTAAAATTTAATTCAGGCATAGCATTACTATTTACATTAGACCATCTTACCATATTTCTGTATTTTTCTAATTTTAATACATCTATAGTTTTAGTAAACACAATGTTTTCATTATAATGAAATGTATCTGGATCTGGACTATTAATACTTGGTTCAATATAATAACCTATTTGATTTTTTATAGGCATTTGTTGATGTGCAATGTTCCACATTTTTTGCACATCTTCTTTTTCATCAGCACTTAAATATTCATTATGTACAATTGCCATATTGTCTATTGCATATGAAAATGAATCTAAAAAACCATTTTGACTTGCATCTTCAAACCAATGATAATTTTGTATATCAAATTCACCAATGCCATTTCCAGAGCTTTCGTCTATTTCTATTTCTGCCCATTTTGTTTCATTATAGTCTTCATGATGTGGTGATAAATATTTTATAAAAATTGAAATTTTAGGTTTTTCTCCTTCATCTATAAAGGATACTCCTATAAAATATTGATGTGTTCCTACTGTATCTAATTTTATATTAATATTAGTATCAATTGGATTTGAATTATATACTAAAAAAACATTACCTGATGTCCCATCTATTCCACCTGCTATAAAACCTATAGCCATTTTGTTTGTAGATCCATTACTAGCAGTAAATAAATGCCTAGTCCTTTTACTGGATGAATTACTATGTACAAACTCTACCCAACAATATGCATACAATTTAGTAGTTGCTGGTGGTGGTTGATTTGTATTTAAATGTGTTTTTAAAGAAACTCGATTTGATTCAGGATTTAAATTTTTTTGACCTATATGATATGAATCATCTTTTAAAATATTATGCAGCAAAGAATGTACTTGTGGTGTATTTGCTTTGTTAATAGAATTGTTGCTGTCATATTCATAACTATTTACAAGATTTGCTGTAGTTCTATCTGTATCTACATTATTATTTATATTTGCTCTGTTTAAAACAGAACTTGCATCGTCAGTATTTGGCAATTCATCAAAAGTTACTTTAACTTCTACATCTGTATCATATATTGATTGTGCATTAGATTTGGTCCATACTGTATTCCCATGCCAATTAAAATTTGGATTATCATCTGTAGAACCTATATGACTACTCATATCACTAATTAAACCTACTTGAAATGGTTGCTGTATTCTGCCTAAAGACATAGTATTTTCTTCTACAGGTATAATTGCATTAGAATCCCAACAAAAATAAATAATTTTAGTAGTATGTGCTGTAAGTAAAGGTACTTTTACCCAAACTACAAAAAAATTATTTTCATTATTGGATCCAGTATTTACATCGTCAAAATGTGTTATTTGATCACCTTGAACATTATTTGTTATATAGCCAGTTTGTTGCTTTGCTCCTGCAAAATAGACTTGCAAAGGTGTTATTCTGTCTGTATCATAAAACCTTAATTTTCTTAAATTTTCTCCAGGTATATATGCACTTCCATCATTGTCTATAACAAAATAATCAGTTAAATTAAAATAATTATTTGACTCTGTATTTAAATCTACATCTTTTATTTTTATAGCTATAACTGCATCTACTAAATTAGATGTATTTTTATTTTTAATTTCTATACTGTGATTGTATTGAAATTTATATGGAAATGAACTAAAATCTTGTATGTTGCCTAACATATTAACACCACCTATATATGCTGATGTTTTTGCTATAGGTGCTACATCATTTTCATAACTTAAACCTTGACCAGGTGTAGGTTCTATAGTTATAGTGTAGTTATTGCCTGATTCGCCTGATGTAATTAATTGATTATTAGCATCAAACTTTACAATAATAGGAAATGATTCTGTAAATTCTATTTGATTAATTTCTAACCCATTAGAATAAGGCATAATTCTTATATACACTTTAAAAAATTCTAATGTTTCTGCTACACTATCAGACACACTTGGCAAAACTAAATTAGTTATATTTATTTTGTCTATCCACATAGTCCTATTTTTATCATCATCATATGCATGATAAGACAAATCTAAAGTTTCTGATAAAGGTGCAGGATTACTTTCTACTCCTTCATTATTTACTACTGTATATGTAACTTTAACATATCCTGGATTACCCAACCTACTATCTTGTGCATCATCTGTAAAAGCATCTAAATCAAAAATATTTTCTATTTCATTAATGTTGTTTTCTATTCCTGATAAATCTGGCTCTTTGCCTTTTATTTTAGCTGCTTGTTTTGGTGCTGGTATGCCTAATATTGTAGCTTCTGGATTTCCATTGAAATCTACTTTAAAATAATGTGCTCTATTAATATTGTCTGTTATAACTACTTTATCTTGTGCTATATTAAATTCTAGCACAGAATCTTGTGTATACTCTATTCCACTACTTAATAATAAATCATTAAGATTATTTGTGTTGTCAAAGTTTTTTTGCCAAATATTGTTTGTAGTTTTGTAAAATGCATGTAATTCATATTTGTTTTCATGTGTTAATCCATATATTAATAATATAAAACTACTGCTCTGTTCATAATCACTGCCATTGTCAGTTAAAAGATTTGCAGGATAATATGGCTCTGACATATGTATGACTTTTGAAAAAAAATCATTTATAGAAGTAGATAAATTTGCATCGTATTCTTCTACTGCACCTCTTTTCGACAATACACCATCACCTGTGACTTCATAATTTTCACATACTTGTAATTCTGTATTATCTATTATGTCAGATCTAGTAACCTCATTTAGTCCACCTGTAAGTAATGGTAATGCATTTTTGCTCATTATTTTCCTTCAAGTTTTTCAATTCTAGCTGTAAGTTCTTGTATTGCTTTTACAAGTGGTGTTATCAATTGAGATTCGCTTAATGTTTGCATTCCATCTTTTTGTTCGCTCCACACAGGAAAATCTTTATTACCCACTGCTTCCATAGCTTTTTTAACTTCTTGTGCAACAAAACCATAATAATTTTTTTCAGGATTTTTTCTTTCTGTTTCATCTGCATTGTACCCTTCAAATTCTTTTGGATACTCACTAGGAGCTTTTTTCTTGTAAGTTACAGTTTTTAATTCATTTATAAAATTTAATCCTAATTCATTATCTTTAATGTCTTTTTTAATTCTTTCATCAGATGAATGTGACCAAGTAGCATTTTCTCCAAAATCACAAGTTATAAAATCTGATGCTCTTCCTATTTTTATAGTTTCAGTTCCAGCTCCTGTAAATGCAGAACTATCAGATTCACCTACTCCTATTACTATTTCATGTGTAACAGTGTTTGCTGAAACATCTGCATGAAATCCTAAACATATATTATGAGTTCCAGTGCTTACAGTTTCTCCTGCTTGTGAACCTAAATATGTATTAAATTGACCTGTAGATGTTACTAATCCTGAATTGTAACCTATTGCTGTATTATGTGCATTAGTATCAGAAGTTCTATTGGCTACTGCCAATGCATTATTTCCCATAGCTGTACTGTAACCTGCTGTTGTATTTCCAGATCCTGCCGAATTACCTACAAAAGTATTACTAGCTCCTGAAGTTGTTGAAAATCCTGCTTGTGCACCTACAGCTGTATTGCTACCACCTGTTGCATTGTATAGTGCAGATCTGCCAATTGCTGTTCCTGCTGTGCATGTAGCTACACCCATTGCATGTCTACCTACTGCTGTATTTTGATTTTGATCTGTAACAGACCCTAAGCTACTTGCACCAATAGCTACATTTTCAGCACCTGTTGTTAATGATGTACCTGCATCTGCTCCAAATATTGAATTATATGAAGAACCAGACTGTATAGCATCACCAGCATCATGACCAAATATAGTATTGTCAGTTCCAGTCCCTGGACCTGCATCTATTACTGAGTCAGAATCGACATTTATAGTACAACCATCTATAACAACTGAACCTGTACCATTTGGTGTTAGAGTAATATTGCCATCAGTATCAGTAGAAGACAACACATTTCCATCTAATCTTAAATTGTCTGCATTTAGTTGTGCTGAAACTATAGAGCCACTAAATGTTGCTGTGTTATCAGCAGATAATTTTAATGCTGAAGTAGGAGATGTTCCTTCTGAACCTGAATTAGTTCTAAAATCTATAAAACCTTTTTCATCTGAAGCTGAACCATCATGAGCTACAATAATTTGTGCCATATCATCTACACTAGCACCAGATTGTTTTTCTCCTGTAAATTTTAATGTTATATCTCTTGCTCCATCTGCATCACTATGCTCTTGGTTGTCTAATGTAAATACTGTAGCTGTTGGGTGAGATATACCTAATGTTCCATAAGATGCAGAACCAGATACTGTTAAATCTCCACTTACTGTTAAATTATCTTGAACTGTTGTTTCTGAAGTAGCATGTCCAATATAAACTTTACCACCATTTGTATTTGTATTTATTAATACTCCTTTATCTGCAGATGTATTACCTGCATCGATAGTTACACTTCCTACATCTGATAATAAATATACAGACTTATCTCCTGTACCTTGGTCTGCATGTATTTTAATTCCTTCACTTGTTCCACCATTAGTGCTAATTTTTATAGCTTCCGAATGATCCTCTGTTGCAGTAATATTAACTGAAGATCCTGTTGCAGTAATGTCTATATCTTCACCAGATGTTCCAGCTGCAATTATATCAATACCACCAGCTGTTGAGTTTAATACAATTCCATCAGCTGCATTTTCTGTAGATGATATATTTATAGATCCTGTTGCAGTTATATCTATATCCTTACCAGCACCACCTACCGATGTTATATCTATTCCACCTGCTGTAGAAAAAATTTCCATTGCAGAAGCACCAGTTCCAGCTGTTTTTAATTGTGTTTGTTGTGCTGCACCTCCACCAGTAGATTGTAATAATAATGTTTTTCCTGAACCTGTTACTGTAAAATTAGAATCATCATCTCCATCTATAGAAATTGTAGTTCCATCTAATGTAAATGCTGCTGAATTTAAATCTATTGCACCTGATGTTGTCAAATCTATTTCTGCTGCATTACCTATTATATTTACACCAGAATGACCATTAAGGTCTAATGGTGCTGCTTGTGCATCTATTTGAATTGCTCCTGCTGTTGTCTTCCAAGTAGATGCAGCTGCACCTGTTAAATTTAATGCTCCACTACTTGCTACTGATAAATTAGATCCATCACCTACTATACTTTCATCATCATGGCCAAAAGTAATTTTTTTATTTGCTGGTACATTTACATTAGAACTAGCTGATAAATTAATATCTCCTGATGAACCTATAGTTAAATCTGTGCTATCTCCACTTATATATTCATTACCATCAACAAATTGCAATTTTATTCCATCTGCTAATGTAGCTGCAGAATTTAATGTTGTTGTACCTGTTACAGTTAAATTGTCATTAACTGTTGTCTCAGATGTAGTGTGTCCTAAAAATACTTTTCCACCACTTGTATTTACTCCTAATTTTACACCATTTGTTGTATTTGTATTATCTATTTCGCAAGTAGATGTAGCATTTACATCTAATGCTGCAGTTGCTAAATCTATTTCACCATCTGCAACTAAATTCATTATGCCATCGCCAGATGAATGTATATATATACCTGTATCAAAAAATTCTAATTTACTTGTAGTTGTCATTTGGATAGCACTAGTTGACAACTTAAATGGTGCTAAATTTTTACTATTATCACCTGCATCTGTCCAAACTTCTTTTAAAGAGCTTGTTAATCCTGCATGATCTCCTGTTGCACCTACACCTAAAATTTGTGTGTAGATTGTTGACCAAGTATTTCCTTTTAAATAATTACTCATTTTTTCTCCTAATATTTATATGTCATGCTTCTTGACTCATAACTTGGTTCCAAGTTATCATACTGTACTATTAAATTTCTATATTCTCTTTCAAATATTTCTTTGTTGTAACTTAAAATGTCTGGGTCTTTGTACTTAGGCCTTGCTGTCAATCCAACCAAAGCTCCTGATATAAGTAGCTGTCTATATGTTTCTGGAACATTTATTACCTGATCTTTGTCTATAACATTTTCCACAAAAGAATATTGTCTTTTAACTCTTATTCTAAGTATTTTTGTCTCTGTAGCTAAGTTGGTTGGAAAGTATATCCAACGACCTATTTGTGCAAAATAATTTTCAGAAACATTGTTTGTATCTTTAACTTCTGGGTAAGTTACCTGTTGCCATTCTACATCATCTACAAAAATTTCTAACACCTCCATTATATCATCTGACAATCTTAATCTGTTTTCTGCAGTATTCCAATCCCAATTATATTTAAATCTACCTTCTTCTTCTACATTAGTTGTTGACATAGACTCAACATTTGTTGTATTTAAATTTTCTACAGTTGTAGATATAGTACCAGGAGTAACTGTTATAAGCTCTCTAAATAACCCTATTTCATCGTTTATTCTTCTTATAATTTTATTTATTTCTAATCTTACTATATTGATACCTGGCTGCATTGGCATTTCTACTGCAATGTCTTTATAAATATCCATAAATTTCATAGGATGTAATTCTACAGTATCTAAATTATAATTAATCATATTACTTACCTTGTGCTACTGGCTTTAACATTGGTAAAGCTGCTATATTTAAAACAGCCTTGTTTATACATTTATATAAAAAATTTCTTCCATACTTTAAATCTTTAATCAAATTAACATTAAAATTCCAATCTTCTGGATTTGGATTTTTTAAATAAACAACATCTATTTCAGGAAAAGGTATCTCTATATCAAATGGTGCTATTAACCATATAAATTTATTGTCTGAATACCAAAATATTTCATTTAAAGTAGGCCTAAAAGCTTCTTCAACTTCCATCCTTTCGTATTCTTCTTTTGTTATTTGCTTTGTAAAAACTTCACTTTTTGCTCTTACATCTATTAATTTCATCATTTCATCTGGATAATTAATAGATTTTCTTCCTAAAAATGATTTTACTTGCACAGCAGTTTCTAAATATAATTCTGGATATTCTGCAGGATCACACTCACCAGCTGACAATTCTTCACACATAGCCTGTAAAAAAGAATTGCCTATTATACCTCTAAAAACAGTGTGGTCTTGATCACCTAATCTTTTTGCTATTTCTCTTTTAATTTCAGTATATGTCATTCTCCATATATCTCCTGCTTTAATTTTTCTACTGAATAATTAATAATTTTATAAATAAAATCTAAAGAAAAAGCTCCTTGTAATTCTCTATCACTTTCAAAATCTATAGGATGTTTAATAAATTGTACTATTAAATTTTGATTTACCATTCTTTCTTTTGGAAAAAATCTTACTTTAGAACCAACTCTCCAATAAAAAATTTCATCTTCATATGGTCGCATTTCTGGATCAACCATACTTGTATATTGTTTTGTAGTTATAGGTATATATTTGTGTTGATTTATATCTGAACCTGATTCATTGTCTTCATAATTATCTATTACAGACATTAATCGTATACATATTTCTCCTAAATCTGTATCTTCAGGGTTTGTATCTTCTACTATCATAGTGTAGTTATTTTCTTTGAAATCAGATACATTAACATTTTTAAAAGTAATCATCCCTGGTACATCATCAGCATTAAAATTACCATCTTTTACTAATGTTACTGCAGCTTCATAAAATAATTCTTTTGCCCTATCACCATAAGTATCTCTGTCAGGGTCATTAACTCGACTGCAAATTTCTTGT
>Ga0160423_10005251_pt1 | contig 10566 bp, 7 predicted proteins | sample CRUFie14St8metaG_FD_108191 | JGI IMG/M metagenome (GOLD analysis project Ga0160423, IMG submission 108191) | Marine microbial communities from the Costa Rica Dome - CRUD Field 142mm St8 metaG | ecosystem: Environmental > Aquatic > Marine > Oceanic > Photic zone | place: Costa Rica: the Eastern... | reverse complement strand
TTTCTTTTCTTTTCGCCTCCCGAAAAACCCTCATTTACAGATCTGTTAGCTAGTTTTCCGGAGAGTTTAACCAGTTTTTGTTTTTCTTTCAAATGTGCCATAAACTCTTTGGTTTCCATTGCTGGGAGCCCTCTGTAATCTCGGACTTCGTTGACGGCGGTTTTTATGAAATTAATATTACTTACTCCCGGGATTTCAACTGGATATTGAAACGCCAAAAAAACGCCTTCTCCAGCCCTTTCCTCAGGCGCAAGGTCCAACAAATCTTTACCTAAAAAATCAACTGACCCACCAGTTACTTCATACTCCTCTCTACCTGCTAAAACAGAAGCAAGTGTGCTCTTGCCTGAGCCGTTAGGCCCCATTACGGCATGAATTTCACCTGGTTTGACCTCTAAATTTAATCCCTTCAGAATTTGTTTCCCTTCAATTTCGGCTTCTAATCTGTCTATTTTCAACATTTTAAATATGTTTTTCTTTTAAATTTTCATCCAACTGAACCTTCCAAACTTATTTCCAATAATTTTTTGGCCTCTATAGCAAACTCCATAGGTAAATTGTCCATAACATTTTTACAAAAGCCATTAACAATTAATCCAATTGCTTTATCTGTTTTTATACCTCTTTGATTGCAGTAAAATAACTGATCTTCGCCAATTTTTGAGGTTGTTGCTTCATGTTCAATCTTAGCTGATTTGTTATTGCACTCAATATACGGAAAAGTATGTGCACCACACTTGTCACCAATCAAGAGTGAATCGCACTGACTGAAATTTCGAGAACCCACAGCACCTTTTCCAATCTTTACTAAACCTCTGTAAGAATTTTGAGACTTTCCCGCTGAAATACCTTTAGAAACAATGGTACTTTTTGTGTTTTTTCCTATGTGAATCATTTTTGTTCCGGTATCTGCTTGCTGCATATTATTGGTTACTGCAACAGAGAAAAACTCACCGACTGAATTATCACCTTTCAAAATACAAGACGGATACTTCCAAGTTACTGCCGAACCCGTTTCAACTTGTGTCCAAGAAATTTTGGAATTTTCTTGAGCACACAATCCTCTCTTAGTTACAAAATTGTAAATACCACCTCTTCCTTTTTTGTCTCCTGGATACCAGTTTTGGACCGTTGAGTACTTTACTTCAGCATCCCTCATTGCGACAATTTCAACCACTGCAGCATGCAACTGATTTTCATCTCTTTGAGGGGCAGTACATCCTTCTAAATAAGAAACATAGGATTCTTCTTCCGCGATAATAAGCGTTCTCTCAAACTGACCTGTATTTGCCTCGTTTATTCTAAAATAAGTCGATAATTCCATCGGGCATCTAACCCCTTTTGGAATATAGCAAAAAGAACCATCGGAAAAAACAGCAGAATTCAACGCGGAATAAAAATTGTCTGCCTGAGGAACAACGGAACCAACATACTTTTTGACTAAGTCAGGGTGATTTTTTACTGCTTCTGAAAAAGAACAGAAAATGATGCCCAACTCGCTTAACTTTTCCTTAAATGTTGTAGCAACCGAAACAGAATCCATGACAACGTCAACCGCAACACCCGCTAAAGCCTTTTGCTCATTTATTGGCACACCTAATTTCTCAAACGTTTTAAGAATTTCGGGATCAACCTCGTCCAGGCTTTCATACTCTTTTTTGGGTTTTGGAGCAGCATAATATATAATATCCTGAAATTTAGGCTTGGGGTAGGAAATATGAGCCCATTCAGGTTCCTCCATTTTCTCCCATATTCTAAACGCTTTAAGCCTCCAGTCCAATAGCCATTCAGGCTCATTCTTTTTTCCGGAAATAAAACGAATCGTTTCTTCCGTCAATCCTTTTTGAGCTAACTCAGAATCTATATCCGATACAAAACCGTATTTGTAGTCTCCAGAAGTTGCTTCCTCAATTATTTTATCCTCATCAGACATGCTCATACTTCTTCTTTATCTTTTTTACACTGCAAAACTCTCACCACAACCGCACGTACGTGAAGCATTCGGATTTGAAAAACTAAACCCTTTACCATTTAGACCGCCTTCGTATTCCAAGGTAGTACCTGCTAGATACAGTAGACTCTTTTTTTCGATAACAACTTTTACATCATTATCTTCAAATTCCTGATCATTTTCCTGTAATTCAGTATCAAAACTTAAATCATAAGATAACCCCGAACAACCTCCACTCTTTACTCCAACACGAATAAAGCTATTCATAGGCATTTCCTCAAATTTTTTTAGTTTGATTACCTGATCTCTTGCGCTATCTGAAACTTTAATCATCTCCTATAATTATTTAGAACTATTCTAAACTAAATGTAAAAATACCTAAAAAACGGTACTCTATCAAAGATTTTTATCAATAGTGATGAATGATGTATTGATTTTAATTATTGTCACGCATCAAAAAAGTGAAAAACAGCTTAACACTTGAAAGCTTTTTTTTGTAAAATTTCAAATTTTCAATTAATGCGGAGCAAATTAAAAGACAGATGACTTTCTGAAAATTGTCCGGAGTCATAATTATATTTAAATGGTATCTTTAACGCAATGATAAGGCATTTTGGAATTATTCTTGTTTTGGTTCTGTTTGCATCGCAATTGAAAGCAACCAATTTCGATTTACTTAAATGTGACCAATACACTATTGACGATGGTCTTCCTCAGAGTTTTGTCGAAGATTTCTTTCAAGACAAAAAAGGTTTTCTGTGGATTTCTACTCAGGATGGATTGTCAAGATTTAATGGTTATGAATTCGAAAACTTTTATTCTAATCCGTTTGATTCAACAACAATTCTCAGCAATTACATCATTGGAATGAGTAATTGGAATGAAGATTCAATTTGTTTTACCACGAGAATCGGAATTTCGATTTTCGATCCTATTTCAAAAAGATTTAAAAATTTTCCTTTCGCATTAAATAATGATACAATTGGGTCAATAACATCTTCAGTTTTTTTAGATGCAGACTCGATAATTGTATCCACTTCAAAAGGACTCTTTGAAATCAAAACAGTCAAAAATAAATGTGTTGTAAAAAATTTAAACGTTAGAAAAAAAATTAAAACCGCAATCTCTTTTGATAAAAAAATATTCTTTGCTTCAGACAGCACGTTATTTGAAATGACGAAAACTTCAGTTTTTGAAACCAAACAATTCCACGAAAACATAAAAGGTATTTTTCCAGATGAAAATGGTATTGGAATCTCTTTTGAAAACAACTTTATTCATCTCGATAATGAGAATAAAAAAGCATTTTCAATACCTGTTGGAATTAACGATTGTTTGTTAATTGATGGAAAATATTGGCTTGCTACACAAGAACATGGGCTAATTATTTACGACCCCAGTAGTGAAAAGCCCTTTAAAGAATCTATCCACCAAAAAAGAAATCATTTTCTTTTGAGCAGTGAGATAAAATGTGTTTTCAAAGATAGTTTTGGTATAATTTGGATTGGGACTGATAATGGCATCAATAAAATTGATCCTTCAAAACAACAATTCCTCCATTACAAAGCTTCTCAACATAGTCCAAAATCTAGCAACAATGCATGGTCTTTTTGGGAAAACGATAGCCTTTTTCTTTCTGGTTACGACAACGGTCTTCAGGTTCACGATAAAATAAGAAAAGTCTATCATTGGATCCCTTTTGAAGGATTAATTTTAGACATTATAAGTTTCAATGATACTATTCTTCTAGGGACTTCAAAAGGAGTATACTCACTTACGCAAAATGACTCTTCTTACAGCATAGATTCTCTATTTTTCGATATTTCACACAAAGGAAATCAAGACATTATTTTTAAATTTCTAGAAACAAAAAACAAACTTCTTATAGGTAGCTTAAATTACCTTTCCTTGTATAATGAAAATCTTACCCTAAAAAAAAGGTGGAATTTAAAAAACGTGAGAGACTTCACTGAATTGAATAATACAATTTATTTCATCGCCCATCCAACATGTATTTACCAACTTGTTAGTCTCGAAAATAACCCAGAAATTATTACTACACCACTTAGGGAGGTTGAACATCTTTTAGGGTTGTCAATTGAACAATCCGAAGAAAATGACATTTGGTTGGGATTTTACGGAGGGGGAGTAATTAAATACAATACCGAAAACAAACATAGTAATCACTACTCAACAAAAAATGGTCTCCCAAACAACACTATATATTCCATAGTTAGTGCAGAAAATTCGATATGGTTTAGCACTAATGGAGGGTTGTCAAAGTACGACTTAAAAAACAAAGAATTTGAAAACTATACCACTTCGGATGGGATTCAAAGTTTAGAGTTCAATTCCGGTTCCGCGTATGTAAACAAAAAAAATCAAATTTATTTTGGTGGAATCAATGGGTACAATATTGTCAATACAAACAAAAAAAATATTAACCCTATCCCTCCCAAGGTTTACATATCTTCAGTTATTTATGATGGTCAAGATTTATTAAGTAAAAACTCAAAAAAAAAATCTATTGAAAATACCTCAAGAACAGTTACAATACCGCATAGGAAAAATAATTTTCAAATCATAGTAGATGCACTCCATTACTCATCTCCAAACGAGAATCTATTCAAAACAAAACTCGAAGGTTGGCAAAACGACTGGCAAATTGTTAAAGGAAAACGAGTTTATAAGTTTAGCAACTTAAATTATGGCGAATACAGTTTTTTAGTTCGGTCAGCAAATTCCGACGGAGTTTGGAATACCAAAGAAGAAAAAATAACAATCATTATAAAACCTCCGTTTTACCTAACTTGGTGGTTTATATCTGGGATTTCTGCATTTATATTGGGGTTCATTGCCCTAACAATTAAATCAAGAATCAATCGATCAAAAACTCAACGAGAAATACTAGAAAAAAAAGTGCGAGATAGAACTCGAGAAGTCGAGAATCAAAAGAAAAAGCTAGAGGAAAAAAACAGAGAATTAGAAGAGGAAAAAAACAAAGAAGAGGAAGTTCTACTTAATGTACTACCACGGGAAACTGCTAAGGAATTGGTTTCAACAGGAAAATCAACTCCAAAAGGTTATAAAATGGCAACTGTGATGTTTGCAGATTTTAAAAACTTTACAAAAATAACCGAAAATTTAGGACCAAAAGAACTCGTAGCAGAATTGGACGATTCATTTGCGAGATTTGATGATATAGTTGGAACTTTAAATATTGAAAAAATTAAAACCTCTGGTGACGCATACATGTGTGTTGGAGGAATCCCAATCAGAAATCAAACAAACCCCGTTGATTGTGTTTTAGCTGCTTTTCAGTTTCAAAAGTACATGCATCAAAAAAGAGAAATTAGAGAGGGTACTGGGAAACCTCAATGGCACTTACGGATTGGATTACACACAGGAGCTTTGGTTGCCGGAGTGGTAGGTAAAAAGAAATTCTTATATGACGTTTGGGGTGACACTGTTAATACAGCATCTAGAATGGAGACGAGTGCTGAAGAAGGGCGGATTAACATTTCGGGAGCAACTTACGAACATATAAAGGATTACTTTGAATGTGAATACAGAGGTAAGCTACCTGTTAAAAATAAAGGAGCTATCGATATGTACTATGTCACCAGAATAAAAACAGGGCTATGCGCAGACGATGAAGGAAAAACTCCAAGCGGGAAATTCTTTGAACTGTTAAACTTTAAAGTTTATACTCAGCAAAGCTTTCAAAATGTTCGTGACTACTTTATTGATCTATTGGAGCAAAATGAGTTTGTTTCTAAATTAAAATATCACGGACCTCATCACACTGTAGATGTTATGGATGCCGCTGAACGAATTGGACTTGCTGAGGGAATAGGAAAGGAGGAATTAATGCTTGTAAAATTAGCAGCACTTTTTCACGACAGTGGTTTTTTAAACAAGTATCAAGACAACGAATTTGAAGGGGCAAAATTAGCAAAACGAGAGCTTCCCAGATATGGATTTACAGATGCACAAGTTGAAATCGTAGTAAATATGATATTGGCAACAAAAATCCCGCAAGATCCTAAAAACCACTTGGAAGAAATATTATGTGATGCCGACTTAGATTATCTTGGCCGGGAAAAGGAGGAATTTGACAGAATCAGTTCTTCATTAGCAGAGGAGCTAATAGACATGAAAATTCTCAAATCGATAGAAGAATGGGACCCCATCCAAATCAAATTCCTAGAAAGCCATCATTACTACACGAAAACGTGCATTAAAAATAGAAGGCCGAATAAAATTGAAAGGTTGAGAGAAATTAAAAATCGCTTGAAAGGACCCAACGAAGAATAAATTCTTGACGTAAATAATGCATAATTCAAAAAATTAAATAGCAACTAATTCAGATAAATCAACTTTTAATGCTTCAGAAATAACATAAATTGTATAGACGTTGGCACTAACCTTTGCATTTTCAATTTTTTCCATGTGTTGTCTATCCATACCACAAGCTCTTGCTAACTGTGATTGATTAAACCCCTTAACTTTTCTAACTGCTTTTATATTTTCGCCAATTTTTGTTGCAAGGTCTAACTTTTCTAATTGTGATTCCATACTTACTAACTGTAATTTTCTAATCTTTAATTACCCAATTTTTAAGGGATTAAATCTAGGCCTTTTATTTGAAAAAGTAATGGATTAATTGAACCTATTTCTTTAAGACTTTTTTAACATAGATAAGGGTAAAAAAATAGCTTTAATTTTGTTTACGCATTTAGAATATTAATTGTATGCCAGTCGATTAGCGACAAAAGCATCATTGATTTTAATTAATGTAGAAATTTGATTAAGATGGTGCCCAGAATGTTTCATTGCGAAAAAGATTAACTGATAAATATCCAATTTTATTCCAGGTATAACCTTCATCTCTGTCCGATAATTATTTGCATATGCAGAAGGAACATTTTTTGATAAGCTAATCAGTTTTTTCAACTGAACGGCTAACTTTAACTCTAATTCTTCTAAAGAAAAATAAACAGGGATATTAAACTCAGAACATGATTTTATTTTAAAAATACTAACATTTAACATAGTTTCCACTAGTGTGAAATCTGATTCAAAATACTCACTCTCTTGATTTACCAACCCTTCGTGCAGCAAAGCGTTTAATTTTTCAATTTTTTTAAGTAGGTACTGATTGACCAAATAAATATGCCCAGCAACTTCTTGAATATTTTGCTCTAAATCACTCAAGTTATCTCCCCTTTCAATGATTGATCTGATTTTTGCATTCAGCTCTGAAGATATTTTTAATCCAATTTGATTAAGATTCATTCTTGTTTGATTAAATTGTATTTTTTTCATTTTTACCTTTTTATGTTGTTAAACCCGTTAAAAAGAAAAACCCCCTGGTGCTGATGTTTATCAACTAAGGGGGCTTACAATAGTCACCAAAGAATGGTTTATATGGTTGCAAAGGGATTTTTAACGTATTGAGCAAAAAACTTTAAAACTTGGCCTTTTTCTCACTCAACAGTCCCTTTGAATAAACTCACACAACTATTTTTTCCCGCTTAACTTGGCAATACGAAACTAGAGCCATACAACCTGTATTGGTAATTGATTTCTCCATATCACGTTTCTTACTTTTGGTTTTTTTACAAAAAAGAAACCAATACATTTTTTTTTTGCAAAAAATGCAAAAAAGTGCACCGCTCAAAAAAAGATTTTAACTCTTTTTTTAACTATTATTGAAACATTTTATACATTTTGACATAAAAGGTTGAATATGAAAACTAAGAGCTATGTTTAATAAACTGATTTGTGGTGCTGGATCACTTTGTTTGATCTTGATGGGTTGTAAGCAACCAAAATGTCCAGAAAATCCTGAACCTGTAAAACTTGAAGATTGTAGTCCTCATTTACAAAACTTAATACAAAACCACAAAAGCGATATTCGAGGCTTCAAAGTAGGCGCACCACTTAGTGGTATAAATGAAGTTGATTCTAACTTTGTTTCCAAAACAAGCTTTTACACAAGTTATGATCCAGATTTAGACATTAATTACTGGGCACAGGTTGATTATTATTTCAATGAAAACAACAACGTTGATAAAGTTGAAACAGAAATAATTCCTGGAGGACTCACTCCTCAAGAAAATGCAATCTTAGTAGATTCTTTATATTTTGAAATGAAAGAATACCTCTCTGGAAAATACGGTTCAGCAGTAACAAATACAGATTACAGATTAATTTGGAATGATGTTAACGACAACAACTACTCCTTAACCATATTCTCGCTTGATTACGAAATACCAGAAGAGGACATTTCAATATACATAAACGAGGAAACAGGAGAGGCAGATACTGTTAACAACCCCCCTACGGTTAAGTATATAGTTAAACACATAGAATAGAATAAATTAAATAGCAATCACAAAAAGCCCCATAGATGTATGGGTCTTTTTTATCCTTATTTCAAAGCTTAGCCTTCAGCGCGAAAAAACCTATGTGGAATTCATGCGTTTAACATGTATGCTGATATTCAAGGAACGGTTTCTGAAATTCCATTTAGCTTTAATTCGAGTTCATCTTTAAATCATCGGTGAGATTATATAAAACATCTATGAATCGACATAAAGTCAAAACGGTTTAAAAAGACCAAAAAATAATTCGTGATTTATTGCGCCTTATCCTTTAAAACGCTAGATTTGCAAACGCTTTGCTTGCCCTTCAAAGCAATCTTTTAAAGAATAGAATTTAATTTAAAGTTTATTTGGTAACTAAGAATCATTCTTTCTTTTGAGAAAAACTATAAGATTATGACTTTATTAAAGAAGATATTTTTCACTAGTGCAATAGCGCTAACTATATTCTTCCCAAAGAATATACTCGCTCAATGTCTTAACCCAGCTTGGAACGCAGCTGGAACATACAGTGCTGGAGATATTGTTTCCGATGATGGAAAAGACTGGGAGGCTATTCCTTCAGGACAATACTTCAGAAGACCAAGTGGTGCTTCTGGTCATCATGGTTGGACAGAGGTGTCAAATCCATGTGCAAGTGCTACAGCACCTGTTGTAGATGCAACCGTGGTAAGAGCAACCTACTGTAACACATCTTTTGGTGTGGGGACCATTACTAATGACGGAGGGGCAACAATAACAGCCAGAGGGTTTGTATTTAGCCTAACGCCAAACCCAACCCTAACTGATGATGCTGTGCTTTTGGATGCGGGAACAGGAGTTGGTGATGAGTTTGAAGGATTGATGGAAGATTTAACACCTGAAACTACTTATTACATCAGAACATACGCTACAAATAGTGAGGGAACGACTTATGGTACAGAATCTAGTTTCACAACAAGAGCAACATCGGATTGTGTTACTGAATGTGCTTTAGCGTGCGACATGACAGATGCCAACTTATTAGATCCTACCTCAACTGAATGGTCGAGTCCCTCTTTTGCAACAATTACAAATGATGATACCGTTTGTGTTACGCAAGACGTAACTATTTCTGGGACAATCTCTTTACAAGGAATGCTTAAAATATGTAACGGTGCCCAAATAACTCTATCAGGAACTATCGATGTAGAAAGAGAATTTTCAGGAAACCCAGCATTTATTGGTCAAGTAGTATATGAAGGTTGTGATGAAATTTTTGACGGAAATGGATCTTACACTGGGGAATGGACAGGCACTGAAAATGACCCCAAACAAATGATTAGTTATTGTGAAACTTGTATTGACAACGATCAGAGCCAATTCTTTAAACCCACTGTTTCAACAGCGTTTTGGGGAGCGACGTGCCGACCAACCTCAACATTGGTAAATCCTCTCCCTGTTGAATTAACCAAATTTACCACCAGCAGTCATGCCGAAGGAGTTGCATTAAAATGGACAACCAGTTCTGAAATTAACAACAGCCATTTCGAAATTGAATTATCTTATGATGGTGTCAACTGGTTCACTATTGGAATTGTTCAAGGAGCTGGAAACTCTATGGAAATAAATGATTACCAATTTATAGATAACCAAATTGGCTCAGGTATTCAGTATTATAGACTGAAGCAGGTTGATTTTGACGGTACTGAATCATACTCAAATATTAACTACTTCTCATTTGATAATGCGAGCAAACCAACAAGTTTCATTGCCTTTCAAAATCAAAACAATAAAATTGAAGTTCAAGCTGTTTTTAGTGGTATGGGAAAAGCTTTATTAATTGATACAAGAGGAAGAATCATTGAGCGTATGACTTTCATCAGTACTGATAAAGCAGGTCTTCAATTAGAGTTTGAGTCGACAAACTTATCTGAAGGTGTATACTTTGTGAAAATTCAATCAAGCAACGCTTCACTGGGACAAAAAGTGCAAATTGTTAAGTAAGCATTAGATTTTTTAATCTAAACTGTCCCACCATCTAGTTTGCAAAAAAGGACTGTTAGCGCTTATTATTTCTCCTAATTCTGGAACTAGCCACTTGCCTTTTTTTTCCTCAGCAGCTAATACAAAATCATTTACTGGAGCCTTCCAGTGGTGAAGAGCCAAGGCAAATCCACCCCAGTGGATAGGGATAATTTCTTTGACGCGAGAATCTTGAGCAGCTTGAATACTTTGGTATGGAAACATATGAATTTGACGCCACAA
>Ga0160423_10005249_pt1 | contig 10567 bp, 4 predicted proteins | sample CRUFie14St8metaG_FD_108191 | JGI IMG/M metagenome (GOLD analysis project Ga0160423, IMG submission 108191) | Marine microbial communities from the Costa Rica Dome - CRUD Field 142mm St8 metaG | ecosystem: Environmental > Aquatic > Marine > Oceanic > Photic zone | place: Costa Rica: the Eastern... | reverse complement strand
TTGTTGTTTCCAGAAAGGGTTTTGGAAATCCATTTTACCTCCTACACCACCTGTCAATGCATTAGTTACTCCACCCGCAGCACTTGTTATTCCGTCCCACTTTTGTTGATTAGCCATTTGTTCTTTCATGTTTGCGGCTTGCATGTCTGCAGCATCCATACCCATAAGTGTAGCTATTTTATTTTCTTCGTCTCTTCTTTTTTGAACTTCACCTTCTATTTGAGCATCTTGTATTCTACTAGCCTCAGCTCTTTCTAATTGTTGATTTTGAGCTTCTTGTTTACCAATAGACACAGAAGCAGTCTTAGCATCCATAGCACCTTGGTTAGCTAGTGTTTGTGCTAACGCTGCTATACCAGAGCTACCTGCTGATTGCTTCATTTGACTTAATATGTTTGCTTGGTTTTGTTGCTGTTGCTCTCTCATGAACTCTGCTTCTTGTTGGTTGACTGTTAGATCTTCCATTTTGTTTTCCATGTTCATGTAAGGATTACTAGTGTCTAAAGCTGCAAACTCGGCTTTTCTTTTGTTCATCTCTGCTTTAGCCGCGGCAGCTTCAGCAGCAGCAGCCTTTTCTCTTTTGTTAGCACCAATAGCTTTAGCTACACCAGCACCTACTGTTACAGCAGCAGCACCGACTAGTAAAAAACTCATAGTTTATTTATTTTGATTAATGTATTCTTCATATTCTTTTATATCTTTTGCAACAATGTCTTTTTCTAATTGTTGTATATCTTTTGTGTTTGTTGGGTTTTTATGTATGTTTACAAATATACTATCTTCATTAGCATATATAACTCTTTTAGTTCCTGGCTTAGCAACAACATAGCAAGGTGAAATATAATCTTCAATACCATTTTCTGTAGCTACAGATATACCGCCTGATAATAAAAACCAAACATGTAAGTGTTTGTGTATAGCTCCTACAACAATTGAACCCCGTGTCATAGACATTTGTCTTACATATATACCATCTGCAAAAGTATGTTTTAAAGGAAAGTGTTTAGAATCCTGATGAGTAACAATATTAACCTCATCAGCTTTAGTTATCAAAGCCTCTTGAAAATCTAAGATTTTCTTACGACTAGATAATTTTATATCTTTATTCATATTTAATTTAATTATAATTAAATAATCACACTTTTTTTACGTTATTTACTACTTTCAAATATATCTACAGCAACTCCAAACAATTCTGATGTTATTGTACTACTATTTTTCATTTTAATCTCAGCATAGTAGCCTAAAACACTACTTAAATTTGCTTTATTATCTTTCATAAAAAATATATAAGAGTTATTTGGTGGTGTTGCTAAATGGTTTTGTATTGTTATAGTGTTACCACTCACAGCGGTTATTGTTCCAATACCAACAATGTTTGATTGTGTTGCTACAGAAAAACTACCAGAAGATGATGTAGGCACATAGTATGCAAAGTCACCTACTTGGCAAGATACGTTTAATGGTTGACTAAATGTTAATGTTACTGGCATATTATGTTATTGTTATAAAATTAGGTTGTAATATAATGTTACCATCAGGTATTAGTGATGTTGATTTTCTACCGTACTTTTTAATTCTAAATGTACCAGTTACTGTTACAACTGTAGCGCCTTCATTTATAGTTGCTGTAGCTGTTTCTAAATCATAAATATAATCACTAGTAAATTCTATTGTAGAATCTTGAGGCAGCACAGCGTTAGTTGCAACAGCTAAAACAACACTTGTGTTAGCGTTTACAGTTGCTACTTTTGTACCTGCTGGTATGCTAGGATTAGTTGCTATCATACCAACTTTTATACCTGTTGTATTTGCTATAGGTAAAGTTGTAACACCAGAGTTTTGATCGTTATCAACATAAGCTTTTGTTAAAGAACCTACAAAGTCTCTTGAGTTAGGTTGTCTATCAAGTGTCATTGTGCCAGACTGTTTTGTATATGTAAACGTAAATGTTTTTAAACCTGACTTATCACCCATTTCTGTTAGCTCTATGTTGCTATGTATAGTTGTGCTACCAGAAGAAGCTAAAGCTGTTTTAGTTCCAGGAGTAAATGTTTGATTACCCGTTTCATCTAAAACTGTAAAGTTTAATTCGTTAATAGCATCAGGTGCTGTGCTACCAATAGGTAGAGTTCCAGCAGAACATATTACGCTATAAGTACCAGCGCCATTACTAGGTATAGCTATAGCAAATTCTTTTTCAAATATACCTACAATACTACTTTCATCTGAAGCAACAAAAGTTTCTGTTGATACATTACCACTTCCTTCGCCAAGAGCTTCAAAAGTTTGGTTTGTAAAGTTATAAGTTGATTCAATAGCATTTCCAGCAGCGTTTAACTTAGCAATTTTTAATCCAAAGTTACCAGTTGCGTTTGATCTTATTGTTACACCTTGACTACTATTTATTCTAGCAGTAGGTGGTGTTGAAACAGTTGTCACTCTACTACTAACTGTTGGTAAGTCTTGAACTTGGTAAGTAAACCTAACGTCGTGTAGCAAACTATCAAAGTCTGCAGGGTCTGGGTCTAAACCAGAAACGCCAATAGGTGGTTGATAATTTATCTCTATTACAGAGTTTTGTATTCTTGTTGTTTGACCAGTAGCAGTATGCATTGTGTCTACTTGGTTAAACGTGTAATAGTTTTCATAACCAGCGTTTGCACTTAATGGGTTCCAAAACACGTTAACACCTTTATTACTACCAGGTAAAGGATTTAGATGACGATCACCTGTAGCGGCAATAGTGTACTTAGCTACAGTTGTAGTTTGATTGTTTGCAACAACACCGGTATGTTTATCTGTCACTGTTGTGCTAGCATAACCATTAGCATTTGTTTTTGTTATACCAGATATAGTTGTATTGTTAACTGTAGAGTTTGCTTGAGGCGTATAACTAACTCTAACAACAGAACTTCTATTAGCTGAATTAGAACTTGTAGAAGCATTATGATCAACATCTACATAGATATTTTTATTTGCACTAGGCATTGTAAATGAGTTATAAAATATTAAAGCCTGTACTGTGTTACCAGGATCTCCAGCTATACCGTTATTTCTAAACTCTACTTTAGAAACTTCAGGATCAGCGTTCCAACCTCCGGCAGCTGTATAAATATAAACTGTTGAATTACCAGAGCCGCTTGTTGTAGCTGTTCCACCTGGAACTGAAAAGTCTGCCGCGTCTAAATCTATACCAGAATAAACCGTTTGGCCTGATGAATTTAAAACTTGATTAGTTAGCTGAGCGTAAACATTACCCGTACCAGTGCTAGCACCTTCTGTTTGTGTTATAGTTGGACCATCTAAAACTCTAAAGCCAGAGTCAGCACCACTAGAGTCCCAATTTGTACCGCTAGACGATGTGTTATTAACTCTAACAAATATTTTGTATGACTTAGATGTATTACCACTAGCATTTACAGAAGCAACTCCTAAACCTTGAACAGAAAACTCTCTTTGATCTAGGTTTGTCTCTGTTGATGTAACACCTTTTAATGTAGCAAACCATTTACCCTCTTTGTTTTTAAACTCTATGTTTTCAGCATCTTGTAAATCTGTAACAAGAGTATCTAAATACCAACCAGCTTTAGCATTTAAATTGTAATACTCACCATCTGTATAATTAACACCACCCTGTGCTACAGTTGAAAACTCTGTTATTCTAGCTTGAGTACCTTCGTAGTTTATTAAGTTAAAACTTTTTACAGAACTAGGCATTTCGTTAAATATCATTGTAATATCAGAGTAAAATTGAGTGCCATAAAAATTATTTGCAACAGCGTTTGTATGGTGTTTCCACATAGAACCTTGTCTTAATGTGTAATACTCGTTATTTAAACTAACACCAAACTCTAAACCTGCAAAATCTCTAAAACTAGTCCAACCTTTAGCATTGTCATTCCAACTTATAGTTGTTGTTGTAGGTCTGTATTGATAACGACCGTTCATAGTAGCAAGTGTTAAGTTGTATTCTGATTTTTTATCATCATAACTACCTATAGCAAAAGATATATTTTTTAAGTTATCGTTAAAATAATCTTTCATACCAACATCAGATATTACTGCTATGCTATTTCCTTGAAGTTTTAATACTTGACTTCTCATTTGATCACACCAGTATATAGCATCGGCTGTAACAGCTACAGATTCTGGGTTTGTAGATATACCATACTCGCCAGGTATTGGAGTTGCACTACCTAATACTTTGTTACTAGCGGCAACATTTGAACCGCCATCAGCGTTGAATAACGCATCTTTATTTGTTAATATACTTAATATTTTATCTTCACAAAAAGTTATAGTGTTAGTATTTCTAGCTACTATTTTTTGTATGCTACCGTGACTTGGGTTTAAGTCTTTTGTTATTGGCTCAGCTTGTATAAATTGGTTTAACCTATTAACACCGCTAATAGAGTTGAATATACCAGACCATATAAAACCACTGCTTCTATGTTCTTCGGCATAAGTAGTAGCAGCTACAGTAGAAGCTTTTACACCGTTAGTTAGTTGTGTTAAATTAAAACCATCTCTAACTCTATCAGACTCTATACCATTACCAAATGAAAAGCAATTACTCCAACCTAGTTTTATAGGATTAAAGTGTGGAGCTCTCCAAGGCACTGGACCACCTTGTGGATCTGTTGGCGCTTTACCAGTTAATATACCTACAGCTGTATCACCTGCAGCATAGTTACCAGCTTCTTTAACAACATACAGAGATATACATGACCCGTCGTATCTTTCTATTGGTATAACCGTGTTGTGATTAATTGCATCAGTTAGACCCATATTGTTATCAATAGTATTTCTAACTGTTACGTTTGTAATGTCTTTATTGCCTGTAGAGTTTACGGCTGTTATCTCATATATAACCTCTGTTATACCATCTGCTGCTAAATGAAAGTTACCAGACGCGTTTCTAACTTTAAAAGTAGAACCAAGAGGTAATAACAACTCGTTATTATCAGCATCAACATTAAGAGGTAAATAACCTGTAGCTTCGTAATATATATCTAACCCAACATCTTCTTTAGGTTCTGTTTCCCATATAGCAGGTTTTTCTGTAGATAGCTCTGATCCTCCGCTTTCTGAAACAAAATCTTGTTTTAATATATCTATAACAGTTGTGCTAGAACCATCATGCCTCATTAAACTTAAAACGTCAAACTCACTTGGGTCCATAGGTCCACCACCATCAAGTCTTTCAAACATAATGTTAAAGAAACTACCTTTACAACCTGTTCTATGCGGTTTACAGTTTTTACACTTGCTAACATCTCTACCAAAATGATAAACCTGTGAAGCACCACCTCTATTAATAACCTTATAAGCCGTTTGTGTTGGATCGTCTCTAAATCTAAATATAGTTCCAGGTGTTTCCATGTAAGTATAAAACTGATGTATTCTTGACTGTGCATCTCTATGATCTGCAAACCAACCCATAAAACCAAAATATATTCTACTATAGCTACTATAGTGTCTTAAAACACCAGCATTACTACCACCACCACTTCCATAACCACCATTATGAGAACTATGAACACCGTTTTTATTAGCGTGTCTAGGGTGTCCTGATGAGTTCCAGTTAGAAGTGTCCATTACATGAAAACCCTCCATGTAAAGCCTACCATCAGCGTGGTCAAAAGCTTCCCACCAGTCTTCTGTTCTAAAATGAGATTTGCTAATCGCGCTTGATCCAGCGTCGCAATTACCAAACTCGTGGCCTGAATCGTGGAAACTACCTATACCACTACCAAAATAATCTTCGTTAAAATTTGAATTACTTTGTCCAGGATAATTTGTGCTAAATCTATGGTAAAGGTGAGTGTGACCTAAACTACTTGTTGCGTTTGGCGTAGGGTGTTTTTGAAACTTTTGACCATTTCTATTTCTTGGTCCAACTATAAGCCTCATGTCAAAAGAGTCAAATATACTTAATGCTGCTGAAGGATCTTGATCTACCATTACAGCGTCTTGTAACAACAAGTCTTTATAAACTTTTACAAAAAATCTACCGTTAAATTCTGGTCTATTAGTAACAACATCCTCTCTTAATTCTAAAGAATAACTAATAGTACCAGATAATATTGTTGACATATCTGCATCATCGCCAAATTTAGTAGAAACTCTTATAGCTGTATCATCACCATTGTTTGAAGCAAGACCTCTTATACTTACAACTTGAATCCAATCAGTTGTTGCTGTGTTACCACCAGCTTCACCAATTATTCTAGCATAACCATAACCACTAGATATTTTTGACCATGTATCTTGTAGAAATTTATCTCTAGCACCAAAACCAGTTTCAAAATTAGTTTTTGAAAATATAAAACTAACAGCGTCTTTGTTTGCGGCTGCGCTTTGCTGATCTAAAACAGCTGAACCATGACTAACTTTTTTAGTTTTTATATAGTCAGGCGCGTCGTTTTCAATAGCTATAATTTTATATCTAGCTTTTTCTAATACAGGTACATCTGAGTCGTGTTGTTTTTTAAGTATTAAATATGTATCTATGTCTACTTTATTTCTTTCTGCAGAAGGAAAACTAATCCAAACGTTACCATCTTCAGCATCGTACCAGCGATCCATCGCTAAGTTGTAATACTCGTTAGAAGTTTCTTTTATATAATACTTTAAATATTTTGCCCAGCTAGGAACGTTAGTGCCAGTATAATCTAATCTAGTTTTTATTTGGTTTAAATTAATAGACCATTTTTTATCTAACGTTACACTACTACTTTTCTTTGGAACAAGTACTGGTGTTTCTCTACCAAAATCATCGCTAAATACAACGCCTAGTTGATATGTTCTAAGAGTTTTTACTGAAGGAAAACCAGTTCCACCTGGTTGTTTATAGTTTTCACCGTAATTATGAGCAAAAGAAACATTTAAGTCTATATCACCAGCTAAATCATAATTTTGCTTGTAGTTACCAAACACTAATCTGTTGCCAGTTATAGCTAAAGTTTTTGCGCTTTTAGGCACGTTGTCATAAGGTCTTAGCAATTGATTTGCTTCAACAACAGCGTGTATCATTTCAGAAGTTATAGTATAAGAACCTCTGTTTCTATTATTAGTTCTATCTGGCCATTCAGGATTATCATTTTTTGGTGTTAACGTTTTTACAGTGTAAATGTTTGGGCTAGACTCTTCTTTGTATAATAAATCTATAGCAACAACTTCAGCGGGTACTAAACTAAACTCGTGGAAATAATCTTTTAAAGTAACAAACTTTAATCTGTTTGTCATACCTATATTAAAACCTTTTTTAGCTACATAATCAAAATCACCAGGTATAAAGGCAACCTGTGACCAAGGAGCATATGCCGAGTATTCACCATCTACGTATTTATATCTATAAGAAAATCTAGGGAATTTAAATTCGAAAAGGTTAACATCACTTTCTAGTTTTAAAGCAAAGTCAGTGTCTACGTTTTGAACGTCTTCACTTACAGAGTTTATTGTTAACTCATAAGGACCCGTTGAACCACCATTGTTTGGCATACCACCAGGAGCGTCTGATATAACCGCTCTAACTAAAGCGTCGGTACTATCTAAATCATCAATGTTGGCAGTCATGTCATCAGTTAATATAACTATATCACCAACACGTAAATCTATAGGGTTTATAAAGTTAATATTACTAACAATATCACCTGGCTCAAATACATCACCATTATTATCTCTAAATTTTGTTTGTGCTGATAAAACACCACTTGTAGCATTAGCATCACCTAAATTACCATTTGATAAAACAGGTATTCGCTTCATAACTGTATCAGACATTTCAAGTCTTAATGGAAACTTTGGGTTTGGTTTTATTACTGTTACATCTTTAAGTCTTGAAAATATAGGTTCATTATCAGCTCTAGACATAGCTAGCTGATTATCTAAAGATATTCTTGTATGAAAATGAGCGTTATCTCCTAAAAATACTTGTTTACGGTTTGAGTTACCTGAAGCTAAATTTGTAGCTGCAGATCTAGCTACCGTGTTATCCCAGTCTTTTACTCTAGCGTTACCACCAGTACCTTGTATACTTCTTTTTATATTTATTTTTTTAGGTTCATTGTTACCATCTGTAAAAAACAATAAACCATCAATATGGTCTATTGAAGTTATTTTTACAAAAGGATCAAACTGTAACACTTTGTCTATTATAAAAGTTGGTTCGTCACCAACTGAACTAGTAACAGCTTCTGATAATACTATATGCCAACCGTTTGTACCATCTCTAATAACATCTTCAACAGTAACATTGTCATTTTCACTTATATAATATGTGTTACCATTAGCAACAGTGTTACCATTAGGTGCTGTTATATTACCACCACTACCATTTGTAAAAGTACCTATCATTTTCATACCTCTTCTTATACCGGTATAATTATAAGCTGTACTTAATCCAGATGCTACTCTAACTTTATTACTGTTAAGTGCTTGGTTAAGCGTTTCTTTTACTTTATATATATCAACAAAAACATATTTAGAAGTTTGTGTTATAGTGTCATACTCTATAATATAATCTTTAAATATTAAAGGTTGAAAACCTTGTAGTTTAGGGTGACCACCACCAGCAACAAAGTAATATATAACATCTTTTTCAGGCAACTCGTAAACACCAACACAAGTAGAATAATCTGCTAACACTATATTTGAAGTTACCTCAGTGTTACCCATTACTGTCTGTACAGATCCCATATCTGATCCGTCAGAACTCACTATTTGTACATTGTTAGCATCACGATATTGACCAGGTTCCACGAGTCTTTCATCGCGGTCTTTGTTCATTTTTGCTTGCCCAAAATTTCTTTTTAGTTCTGCCATTAATTAGTGTTTAATCCATTTAGATTTACCTCTCATTATTTGAGCTATCTCTTCAATTTTTATATTTGATAATCTTATTTTTGCTTTTCTAGTTTCTGCAAACTTTTCTTTTTTAAGTAATGCTAACATACCTGGCGGTTGTTGCATTCTAGCCTGCATACATCCGTATAACACATGTTTTATCATAGCCTCTTGCGCAAACTTGTGAACAATCATATCTTGCTCTGTATGTATTTCTGTAGACCAAGGAGAACCAGTACCTACACCACTTTGTAAAGTACCAACGCCGTCGCTTATATATTTTAGTGTTATAACTCTTCCTGTTAAATTACCAGACAAATGCAGTCTGCCTTTTAAATAATCTATGTAAAAAGATCCATGAGCATTCATGTGTCTTGGTTCAGATCCAAATCTTTGACCTTCTTGTAAGTCGTATATATCATATTGATCAGCATCAGTTTGATGAGGTGTTGCCACACCTGTGTTACCACTCAACACACCAGTATTTACAGTATTACCATGATAATCAAACCAAGTATTAGAATCACTAGCATGAGTAGCAGCTCCATCGCTATCAAACTCTAAGTAATAATCATTATCTTGTTGGTAAGGAGTAGGGTTGCTAGTAACAATAGCAGGCATTAAAGTTCGCTCAATACCATCATCACCTTTATAAGTAACTTTTGTATAACCAACAAAATCTATTGGTAAGGCCATAACTAATGAAGGTGGTATTTCTATTTCCATAGACTTTACAGATCTAAAAGTGTCAAAGCTTAATTCTTGCATTGATCTATAAGCGTGGTAAGATACATCTGATTTTCTAACGCCTTCTAATATTTGACCTTCTTGACAATAAGTTGCTAGAACATCATTAATAACGTCATCAATTTTCATAAACTGATAATTACCATATTGTCTATCATCACCAGTTAACTGTTGCGTGTCTTTACCTTCAAAATATTGTTTTTCTGTTAATGTTATTAAGTTGTTTGGCATGTTATATTATTTTGTTTGTTTATCGTTTTGCGCTTCTTCGTTACTTGCTATTTGCACTAAACCTGCTTTGTTTATAGTTATACCAGCTAATTCTAATATTTTTATAACTAAATTAGTTTCTTCTGATCTGTGTAAGTTAAAATCTACTGAAGTTGTAGCGTTATACAAAGCTCTTTCGTTTACAACAACATATCCCCAGTTAACTTCTCTAGGTACTTCAGCTACAACTTCTATTTTTAAACCTGTTGTTAAAGGAGTTTTACCTGTGCTTTCTCTATATAAAGAAAAAGTACCGTCTGTGTTTTCTGTGTAATAAAAGTTTTCTTGATTGTTAGTGTGCCATCTTGAATTAGTTTTAGCGTCATATAATTCTTTTATATGATCTAAATCGTAATAGTCAACAAGTTGTAATGGAATACTAGAACCTCCTGTACCAGAATAGTACATTCTACCAGTTCTATATATAGATGATGATAATGGTGGTAGACTAAAACTACCATTAGCAGCAGTGTATGTCAAAGCAACGTCTGTTCCTTTGTATATAGATATTTTTTCTCTTAGTATGTTTACAGCGTCACCAAAATCTGGTTCTAACGGGTTGTTAGCTCCAGGATTTGTTTGAGGTGCTTCTGCTCTTTTATTCATGTTTACCATTGCAGCTAAGTCATAGAAATATTGTTCAAATATATCTAACTGCGCTTGGTTAGCATGTAAGTTAAATTCTTGTGGCGTAATATAG
>Ga0160423_10005248_pt1 | contig 10568 bp, 12 predicted proteins | sample CRUFie14St8metaG_FD_108191 | JGI IMG/M metagenome (GOLD analysis project Ga0160423, IMG submission 108191) | Marine microbial communities from the Costa Rica Dome - CRUD Field 142mm St8 metaG | ecosystem: Environmental > Aquatic > Marine > Oceanic > Photic zone | place: Costa Rica: the Eastern... | reverse complement strand
TGGGGCCATACAAAATTTAAAGGTGCGGCTGGTTGGTTTTTAGATGGTAGAGATATTGATCCTATTTTAAAATACTTTTATGAAAATCATCATCATAAATTATTTGATTATTCATACATGAAATGGCATGTTACATCTGATATTCAAGCATCTCAAATAGTTGCAAATTTATACAAAGGTCAAAAAGATGTAGAACCAGGTTATTACTTAGCAAAAGATTATTACAACTCATTTGGCGAAGATAGAAATCGTAACGTAGTATTTGATTACTGTGTTGCAAAGGTTGAAGGCTGGATGAGAGATAACAAAATAGAGACTCTATAGGAGAACAGTTATGAGTTTATTAGCAACACTAGCAAAGGGCGCAGGAAGTTTATTAGGCGGTGATACAATAAAAGATGTAGGTAATATAATTGATAATTTGCACACATCAAAAGAAGAAAAGGAAGCCGCTAAGCAAAAGATGGAAGAAATATTAGCTGCCGCCGAACAAGCTGCTCAAGCTCAAGTATCAGCTAGATGGGAAGCAGATTTAAAACACGGCAGTTGGTTATCAAAAAACATAAGACCTTTGACATTAATCTTTCTTACAGGGATATTTACTATTTTAAGCATCTTTGACGGAAATGTTGGAGAATTCACAATCGGTGAAGCTTATGTTCCAGTTTATCAAACATTGTTAATGACCGTGTATGCGGCATACTTTGCAGGTAGATCTATTGAAAAAGTCAAGAAGGTAACAAAATGAAGCCAATAAGAGAAGGCGAAGCTGAAAGACAAAAATATCAAGAATACTTTAAAAACAATAAGTTTTTTAGGAAAGACTTGATTAAAGTAGAAAAGTATGTAAAAGGCGCGCCAGCTTTTATGAAACGGGGTGAAATAGGAATGGCAACACAAATGCTAAGAGATATTAAGTTTGTTGTGAATAATGTATTAGAAGAAATTGCTAATGAGTTAAAAATGCCACACTTAAAAGATCATGTAGTAAAAGAAGGTAAAATACAAGTTCAAGGTCTTGGAATGTATGATGACAAAACTCTTAAAAAGAAAATTGTAAAATTAGCAAGTGAGTTACATAAGAATGCTAAAAAGGGTAATTGGAATAAAGCATCTGAAAATGGTATTAGAGCTTTAGGTCGTATGTGGGGAGCATATCAAGATTGGGCTAGAACCAATGAGGTTAATGAAGCAACTTATAAATTAAGACGTGGAAGTACTGCTAGTGATTTAGATGAATTAGATGCGGAACTTGCAAGAATGAAAATATTAGGAAAGCCTGACTTTAGTAAACTTACATACACAATAGACAAGACAAAGCTTCCATTTAAAAAAGCTCGGCATTTAGATATGTTACTAAAGGGAATGAAAGCTAAAAAAATTCATGAAGCGGCTACACCAGAAAATAAACCAAGTTATTATAAAGGCCTTTCTAAAAAAGATAAAGATGAAAGAGAAAGAGTAATAAAGCGTAGAAGTAAAATGGATAGTGATGATCCTGATGCGTATAAAGGATTTAAATCGGATAAAGGTGTAAAAACAAAACCTTCTAAATACACAGCAAAATTTAAAAAAATGTATGGCGAATTAAGTGAAGAACAAAAAGCCGTTGTACATGAAAAGATTGCAGCAAAAACTAAAAAGGCTTTGAAAAACAAAGCTAAAAAAGCAAATGCACCATTAGGTGCACTAACACAAGTATATAATAAAGGGTTAGCAGCATGGAGAACAGGTCATCGTCCAGGTGCAAGTCAGCATGCGTGGGCTATGGGTAGAGTTAATTCTTTTTTAACAGGTGGTAAAGCAAGAAAAGTCGATAGTGCTCAATGGAATAAAGTCAAAAAACATAGGAAGAAGTAATGGTTAATAAATTTGAAAAGCTATTATTAGAATCGGCAAATGAAAATAAAGGTCTTTGGGCTAATATTCATGCAAAAAGAAAGCGCGGTGAAGCGCCCGCTAAGAAAGGTAGCAAAGCGTATAAGAAAGCTAAAGCTGCAGGTAAAAAAATAGCCAAAGAACATTGTGGAGAAGAGTATACTGAAGCGTATGACATATACAATGAAGAAACTGGAATAGGTTATACATTAGAATTTCACCATCGCAAAGACAGTTTAGATGAAGCAGAATATCAAGGACGTAAAGTTAAAATGAATAAACCTATGGGTGGTGATACTAAAAAATTCAAAGTATATGTTAACTCAGGTAAGAAAAATAAAGATGGAACTATTAAAGTTAAAAAGGTAGAGTTCGGTCAAAAAGGTGCAAGAATTAAAAAGTCTAACCCTGAAAGAAGAAAATCTTTTAGAGCAAGACATAACTGTGATAATCCAGGACCTAAGACAAAAGCAAGGTATTGGTCCTGCAGAAAGTGGTAAAGAACAATATTTATTAAAAACTGGAAGATTTTATGGGATATTATAGTGAAGCAATTGTCAAACATATCGTTACTCACGTAGCGTCAGAAGGCAAGGAAGAGTATCAAAAATTTTTTAAATCAGCATTAAAGAAATTCAATGTTAAATCGCCTGCCGAATTAGATTCGGAAAAGAAGAAAGAGTTTTTTAATTATATTGATAGTGGTTATACTGCAAAAAATGAATCGAATTATCATTATGAAAAGACGCTTCAAAAGATTGCAAAAGATAAGCAATTAAAAAGTATTTCTAAAAAGGATAGAGAAACTCTTGTAAAAATAGCTAAATTGATGAAGCATGCTAACGAGCAGAAGATGAACATTGAATCTACTATTAAGAATAGCGGATTAGTTGAATGGATGAATAGCAAGTTAACTAAAGGTTAATAATGAAAGAATCAAAAGCCACCTCACAACTTAGAAAAGTTATCCAAACAGAAATCGCTTCTGTACTGTCTGAAAACAAGTATAGTGTTGACGAAATAAAGACATTCATAGATTCGGCTATGAAAAAAGCCGGAATAAAGGTTAAGAAAATTAAACCTATGAAAAGTGGATTTACTCGAGCAACATACGGAGCTTTTTATATGGTAAAAGCTGCTAGCGGAAATGATGTATTACCAGTGTATGTACACAAAAATGATAAAATAGAATTAGGTGTATCATCTAAAGGATTCTGGCCAGGAAAAGTTGGAGAGATGAATAAAGTTGTAAAGAATTTAAAAGATTTTAAGAGAACAGATTTAGATGAAGCTTTAGATCCGTACAAAGATTTTGGCAGCGACCAATATAATGATGAATATGATCTTAACCTAGGTTCTTTTGTAGACCATTACCAAAAGCTTATGAAATTTATGAAAAAACATAAGGAAGTACCTGATAAGAACAAAAGAGAATGGGCATTAGCAATTAGAAAGAAAGTCGGTCAAAGCATGTTTAACGGTCACATGAGCCAAATGAGAAATATGATGGATCTACTTCAAATGGGTGAAAAATATAGAAATTTAAAAGAGTCTGTATTAAAAGAAAATCCAGCAGTTATAGCTACAGCAGCAAGAATGGCTATACAAAATGCAGATGGTAAAAAAGTATCAGTTAATACTGCTCGTCAACCTAAATATGCAGACAGAGATCCTCAAGCACATAAGAAAGCAAAAAGTTTATTTCAAAAACTCAAAGACAAATTTAAAAAGAAAGATAAAAAGGACGAACCAAAACAAGATAAATCAGCAGCACAAAAATATGCAGATTTATACGGTGGAGGTGCAAAAGTCGAATCTACGTTTCGTGTAAAAGTTGATGCATATCAAGATGTTATGAATGCATTAGACAAATACATTTCAATATTGAAAAAACAAGGCATACAAAAGAAAGCTAAACTTGCTATGCAAATGTTAAAGAATTTACAAAAGTCTTTTTTCGCAAAAGAAGGTTTCAAAGAAGTTGCAATGCCAGCGAAAGAAAAACAAGTTCAAGCAATAAAATCTATAAGTCAATTAATTTCTATAGCTGCAGGTGAAGAGGCTGAAGATGTATTTGAAAGACCTAAGCCGTCTCAAAAAGCTCTTAAAGCTGCGCTTAAACTAGTCAACAAAGTGAAGTAATTCACGGGAGTACCACAATGAAAAACATCTTAAAATATATTCTATCCGCAGTTTTCTTATTTGCTGCTGTGCCAACAATTAACGCAGCTGACATGAATATGGCAGGAATGGAAGAAATCAAAAAGAAGAAAAAAGGTAAGAAAAAGAAAATTGGAAAAAAAGGAAAGAAATCTAAAAAAGGTTTTTTCTCTAAGATTTTTGGGAGCAAGTAAATGAATAATCCGATTGCTAAATTTTATTCTTGGCAAGTCAACTCAGGTGCATTAGATGGATGGACATCTTACCACTTAGCTGCTGGTCTGTTTATCGCTAAAGTTGCACAATGGCTCGGAGCTACTGATTTCTGGGCTGTAATGTGGGTTGTTATTATTGGTGTTGCATGGGAAATCTTTGAAGTATATGTTGAAGGTACTGAAGAGACTTATGGCACTAAAGAGCGATGGGCTTGGAATACTGGCACGGATTTATTTGTTGAAATAGCGGCAGCGTGGTGGATGGTCCTTTAAAAGCGTATAGACATTATCGAGAATATTCACCATCAGAAATTCGTGATGAACAAGACGAATACTTTGATAATGATCATACGAAAAAAGTTATACCTAATTTATTCAAAGACAGAGACGATATAACGTATCACCTCAAAGATGCGCCTTTAGAGTTATTAGATAATGACGAAATATTGTCAATGCATAATAGTGATGCTGGAGAAATATTAGATCATGACAGCGTATCTAAGAAGCTTAAGACTGCCGCCAAGCTTGCGATGCATTACGGTAAAGATTACCTAAGCCTGCTGAAAGCGTTTAAGAATAAATGGAAACTTCCTCCACCAATAGTTATCAGAGATAAAAATAATAGCTTGTATTTGATGGCAGGTAATACGAGAATGATGCTGGCCATAGCATTAGGTTATAATATGCCAGTTAAAATAGTAAAATACTCTAAAGAGCTACAAACAGAACGTTTAAAGATAGATAAAAACAAAATGATTGAAATTGCTAAATGGATGGTAAAGCAACACGGCTTAAAGTCTCAAGTAAGGATCAGTCGGTCGACCGCCGTCCGTGGTAATTATCTTTGGGTAGAAGATATTATAATGATTGAGAATAATCCGTCTGATATGTTAGATTTTGTTGAAACTGTATTACATGAAATAGATCATGCTATGGAAAGAAAAAAGCTGGGTGCTAGGAAATATGAAGAAGTTTATACAATGGCCGGCCAGGAAGCTGTAGAAAGAGGTAAAGATTTTCATGATGATAATGCTTTAGAAATACAAGCAGAAAAATACGCAAAGAAAAATGGTAGAAAATGGCTGAAAAAAATAGCTGATTTTACCAAATAATACTTATATATATTATTGTAAACCATGCATGGAGTTTTAGTTCGATTGTTATAAAAATCGTCAAGCTTATTATTGTCTCTAAAATTAGTATGTCTGATGAAAATTTATAGCTAAAGAGCTCAAAGCTAAAGAGCTTAAGTTTACTAATTTAATCTTAAAAAAGGTAATTTAAATTTGAAACCTAAAAGCAGTAAAGCAAAAGGTAGAAGATTACAAAATAAAGTCGTTGAAATTCTAACAAAGAAGTTCGACAAGGTTTTAGAAGAAGGTGATTTCAAACCAGCCATTATGGGTGAATCAGGTATGGACGTTAAACTATCTCCAGCCGCTAAAAAGATTTTTCCATGGGCAGTTGAGTGTAAAAATCAAGAATCAATATCTATATGGAAATGTTTAAAACAGGCCGAAGATGCAGCTGATGTTGAAAAGCTAAAACCGTTATTAATATTCAAACGTAATAGGTCAGAAACTTATGTTACGTTAAAATTAAACGATTTTTTAGAGTTATTAGATGCAGAAGAGAGAAAGAGTACTTGACCTTTTAAATTCAGTATTTGATAGAAAAGGTAAAGTACACCGAGGTCCAGAACTCACATTTCATTGTCCGTTCTGTGCTCATCATAAAAGAAAATTAAGAGTTAACGTTGATACTCAGCAATGGCATTGTTGGGTTTGTGACGCAAAGGGTCGATTTATAACTAATCTTATAAAAAAGTTTAAACCTGGCCCGGATATATTTTCAGAACTAAAATCAATATACCAAAATAGTTTTGAAACTTATACAACTAAATCAAAACAAGAATTTGTAAAATTACCAAATGAATATAAACCTTTAATTGTTAATTCAGACGGTGTAACTTATGGTCATGCAATAAAATATCTTGCTGAAAGAGGTATTACTAAAGATGACATTATAAAATATAACATTGGATATTGTGTTGATGGTCCTTATGCAGGTAGGATAATTATTCCATCATATAATGCAAACGCTAAATTAAATTATTTTGTTGCACGATCAATATATCCTAATAAAATGAAATATAAAAATCCGCCTGTTTCAAAAGACGTAATAATTTTTGAATTGTTTATAAATTGGAATATGCCTATTGTATTATGTGAAGGTGTGTTTGACGCTATGGCAATAAAAAGAAATGCCATTCCATTATTAGGTAAAACTATAACTGACTCATTATTAAAACGACTAGTCAATAGTAATGTTCCAGAAATAATATTAGCATTAGATCCAGATGCATTAGCAACATCAGTAAAAATATCTCAGACTCTTATGAGATACGGTTTAAATGTTTCACGCTTAACATTAAACGACGGTGATCCTTCAGACATAGGATTTACACAAATGCAAACAGAATTGTTAAAATCAACACCAGTTAATTCTTATGAATTAATCTTACAAAAAATAGCTTCAGGAAGTATATGATATTAAAATCAAATATTAAAAAACTAAAAAAGATATATCACATATCTGATATACAAATAAGAAACTTAAAACGCCATGCTGAATATGAAGGAGTCTTTGAAAACTTGTATAAGTTTATGAGACAGGACCCTTCTGATTCAGTTTGTTATATTGGTGGAGATATCGCACATAGTAAAACGGATATGTCGCCTGAACTTATAGATCAGTTATCTAGACTGTTTACCAATTTGGCCGATATATGTCCAACACTAATCATTGCCGGAAATCATGACTGTAATTTAAATAATCGTTCACGAATGGATTGCCTTACACCAATCGTTAATAACTTAAATCATCCTGACTTACATTACTTGAAAGATACAGGCGTATATTATTTGGGTGGAGTAGGATTTAGCGTATTAGATTGTTGGGATGACCCTGAGAACTTACCAGATCCAAAAACTATTGACAGTGATACAAAAGTTGCTTTATATCACGGAACAGTCGACAAAGCCGAAACAGATTTAGGTTTTATGTTACCTTCAGATATTAAAACACATCAATTCGACGGTTACGATATGGTACTATTAGGCGACATTCATAAAATGCAGACCATGCAAAAATATAAACCTGGTAAACCTGCTATTCGTTATTGCGGTTCATTAGTTCAACAGAATCATGGTGAAACATTAAAAGGTCATGGTGTTTCCGTTTGGGACGTAAAGAAAAGATCATTTAAACACCAAGAAATAGAAAATGAATACGGTTACTACACAATGGAAATTGAAAATGGATTAGTTCCTGATGTAGACGATTTACCTTCAAAAGCTAGATTAAGAGTTAGAGTAAAAAATACTAGCAATACAGACCTTAAAAAAGCATTAACAATTATTAGACACAGATACAATATTGCTGAAACATCAATTGTACGATTAGACGATTTAAAAGTAAATGAATCTGGTACAGAAGTAGATTTTGGAGATATAACGGATCCTGACGTTCAATACGGTTTAATTGTAGATTTTATTAAAAATGAACGATCAATAAAAGATAATACTTTAGAAAAAATAAAATCAATTCATAAAGATTTAGGATCCCAATTGAATACACAAAATCTTGCATTACGTAATATTAATTGGGAATTAAAAAACTTTGAATTTTCAAATATGTTTGCTTATGGTGAAAATAATAAAATAGACTTTGAACGTTGTAATGGCGTTATCGGATTATTCAGTCCCAACGCAAGTGGTAAATCGAGCATATTAGATGCTTTAACGTTTTGTTTATTTGACAAATCATCTAGAGCCTATAAGGCTGACAACATAATGAATCATTCTAAAAACGATTTTTGGTGCAAAGCAGAATTTACAATAGCAAATGAATTACATACAATCGAAAGAACAGGTTTTATTTCAAGACGAGGTAAAGTTAAAGTTGATGTTGACTTTTACAAAATAAATGATTCAGGTGAAAAAATATCTCTTAATGGCGATCAAAGAAATACGACCAATAAAAATATAAAAGCATTAATAGGAACATACGAAGATTTTATTCTTACAAGCTTTTCATCTCAAACAAATAATGCAGTATTTTTAGATCATAATCAAACTGAAAAGAAAGATATCTTAGCAAGATTTTTAGGTCTTGGTGTATTTGATCAACTATATGACCTTGCCCAAAAAGAATCAAGCGGTTTACAAACAATGCTTAAAAACTTTATGGACGTAGATTATGACCAGCAGATTGCTGACATAGAAGCCGAGGTTAAAGTAATAAAAAAGACAAGTGAAAAAATCGATAAAAAATATGTGGCAAAGGAAGAAGAAGCAAATGATTTTGCAAATCAAATAATGGACAACGTAAAATTACTTAGACCACTAGATTCTAATATTGAACCTATCGATGAACTACAATCTAAAGTCAAAAAAATAGATAACCTTGTACTTGATACTAAAGAAAATATAGAAAAATATGACGAACAAATAGCTGAACATGACGAGCAACATGAAATATTAAACAACAGATTGCAATCGTCAAAATTTTCTGATATTGAAAATAAAAAGCAAGAACACGATAAACTTATAGAACAGAAAAAAATAGCTAAGATTGATATTGACAAATTGAAAATACAAGTAAGAAATAAACTTGATAAAATAGAAAAGTTAGGAAACTTAGAACACGATCCTGATTGTTCTTATTGTATGAGTAATCCATTTACATTAGATGCAATAAAAACAAAAGAAGACTTAGAAGAAGATAAACAAAAATCTTCAACAATGTTAACAAGCCTTAAGACAATTGAAAACCAACTTTTAATTCATAACGATGTACCTGAATTCTATAATGAATGGCAAGCAATTAAAAAAGAGATTACGGACATCACCGTTAGTAAAACAAAACAATCAACATTAAAAAAGTCTTCTACAGATACTATATCTTCAGCATTAGTAGAAAAGAAATACTTACAAGAAAATATTCGTAGAAGTAGAAAATATCAAAAAGATATAAAATACAATGACAAAATTACTGATCTAATTGAAGAATTAAAATCAAAGCAAAATGTTTCAAAAACAGAATTAAGAGAATTAGGAAAAGATCTTCAACATTATACTGGTAAGTCTGCAAGTTTAGAAGCTAAAAAACAAGAAATATTAAGTACAATAGAAAAAGTAAAAGATTTAGAATCTAAATATGAAGCTTACAAATATTATCTTTCAGCTACTAGCAAAAATGGTGTATCATACAATTTAATTTCAAAAATACTATCTACTGTTGAAAATGAAGTAAACGAAATTCTTTCTCAAATTGTAGACTTTGCAATAGTATTTGAAATGGATGGAAAAAGCGTTAATACTTTTATTTGCTATGATGACGATAAATCATGGCCATTAGATTTAGCATCTGGTATGGAAAAATTTATTTCTTCACTTGCAATACGAATAGCATTAACAAATGTTTCTAATTTACCACGTACAAATTTCATAGCAATCGATGAAGGATGGGGTACCCTTGATAGTGACAATTTAAATAACACACACCAGCTATTTCAATATCTAAAAACACGATATCAATTTAGTTTGGTTATATCACATATAGATGCAATGAGAGATTTTACTGATCAGTTACTTGAAATACAAGTTGATGAGGGATTTAGTCAAATTAACTTTTAATTTGTTTCGCTTTTCAATACTTTTACTGTAGTACCTTTTTCAATTTTATCTTTATGTTGCTTCATAAGCTTATTTAAAAACGAAGAAAAACTTCTATATTCGCCAGCACTGTGACGCTTAAGCCATTCCGTTAATTCAACATCTAGATACACACAGTATTTCTTTTTGATTTGTTCCATTATATAGTCCTTATATAGATTATATATAGCGACATCAAATAATTTACACTAGCTTTATCATTCTTTGATATTTATGGATGAAGTATTGTTCAGTAGGAAAAATATGGCCATCAAAGAAAAATCCGTAAAATTACAAAACTTGAATCAGTTTAACGCATTCATTGAAGAAAATGGTGCGGTTTCAGAGTACTTCAACATCACTGATGTACCAGAAGAATTACCTTTAGGAAAATCCTCTATATTATTAATGGGTTCTGCGTTCTTAAAAGAGAATGTAGCATTAAAAATGGAATTAATCGATAATGTCGGTAATCCAATTTATTTAGAACCTGTTTATCAATACAAAGAAACTGGAGGTGTAAGGGTTGGAATTGAAGTATATAATTCAGTAGCAGCTGGCGCTGCATATCTTTGTATACTTGGTGAAATAGATCCTG
>Ga0160423_10005246_pt1 | contig 10569 bp, 17 predicted proteins | sample CRUFie14St8metaG_FD_108191 | JGI IMG/M metagenome (GOLD analysis project Ga0160423, IMG submission 108191) | Marine microbial communities from the Costa Rica Dome - CRUD Field 142mm St8 metaG | ecosystem: Environmental > Aquatic > Marine > Oceanic > Photic zone | place: Costa Rica: the Eastern... | reverse complement strand
TGCACAATGGCATTCAACTTGAACGGTTTCAACTTCAACCAGTCAGTTGTTGATGCTAACGGAAAAATCGTTCCTACATGGGGCGATGTTCTAAACAGAGCAAACCTTGGTATGGAAGTAATGCATGAAAGAAATGCACACAACTTCCCACTTGATCTAGCATGTGCTGAGTCAACAACAGTTGCTCTAACTGCTCCATCAATCGGATAAATAAGATTGAGACATCGTTCGTGCGGTCTCTACAATCGGAACTTACTGACCTCTATATACTAGGGGTCTTTTTTTATGGTTTCAGTTTATCAATGCTTTGATCCTCTCAAAGTGTGTGCAGTTGGAAGATCATTCCCACCAGAATTTTATAGTAACATAAGCAATATCAAAGTACGTTCTGCAATGGAACGTGTTGCAATAGAGACGGAAGAAGATTATCAAAAACTCATAGCAAAACTCAAAGAGTTTGGTGTCACTGTCATTAGAACTGACGTGTCAGATAATGTTGAAGATTATATGAATGATGGCGTGGTAAGTTCACCTCCACCCATGTGCCCAAGAGATTTCAGTGCAATGGTAGGTAATACTTTTTACATGCCTGGTGATAAGTATGGTGAAAATTTTGATGTCATAAACTTGTACTACAGTATGTTGAATGACAAACCCACATGGAATAAAGGTGAGGTGCAAGAGAAAAGAGAAGCAATTTTAGCACAGTATTTTGAGGATTTATTACTACCAGGTAGATCACTATCACCTCAGGCATCACTTGATATGTTTAGAAAAAGAGAGATGATGAAACATGATGCTTTCTTTTTCATGCAAGGTGTTGACAGAGAGGAATTAGAGAAGGTTATTTTTGCTGCAGAGACAAATACGATAGGATCAAATAATAAATTTCCAAACAATAAAAAATTTTATGCATGGAGCAGCATCGAGAAGTGGTTGAAGATTCACAAGGTTCCAATACAGTATGATCAATATATAAACACTGCATCATTATGGAGAATAGGTAAAGATCTTTTCTTCAATTACGTCAACATTATAAACAAGTTGAATGAGAGATCATTCATGAAGAAGTGGGAGCGTATGTTTCCAGAATATAGAGTGCATGGACTAAGTGTACCTGGTCATGGTGATGGTATTATGCATCCTGTAAAAGAGGGTTTGATTATATCAGTACGTCAGTCAGAAATTTACGAACAAACATTTCCAGATTGGGAGGTTGTGACGGTGGATAATCATTGGAAACAAGTTGAACCTTTTCTAAAAATGAAGGGGAAAAATAAAGGGAGGTGGTGGATAAAGGGTGAAGAGGACAATCAAGACCTTATTGATTATATTGATACATGGTTAGATCATTGGGTCACATACGCAGAGGAGTCTGTATTTGATGTCAACGTATTACCCATAGATGAACAGAATTGTATAGTAAATGGATACAACAAAAAGATATTTGATGCATTCGATAGACATGGTATAACTCCACACATTGTAAACTTCAGACACAGATATTTCTGGGATGGTGGATTACACTGCATCACGAGTGACATACACAGAGAAGGACAGATGAGAGATTTCTTCTAGGCATTTCTTTCGGCTAAGTATATGTTATGATATCGTAACATTGTCTCTAAATAAACCAGAACTTAGGAGGATCATGCATCACAATCTAGTTTCTTATAATGAATTGGCAGGTTCATACGAAGACCCACATAGTATGGAGTTATTGTCAGAGTATTATGAGTGTCTTATTGAATGTAATGATGATCAGCATACATGCAAAAGAATATGCAAGGAGGTCTTGATGTAAGTATAAATACTTGCATGCAAGATAGGAAAGCAGCAAAAAAATTAATAAAGAGAGCGAAGAAACATCCTAGTTTATACTCGACATCGGAGGTAATCTATGCTAAGATGATCAGGAAAACTATAGCAAAGGATGAAACCAAGACAAAAAAAGAGTAGAACTTACTACTATTTCTGGGGTGTTGCAACCATATCGGTTGTCTTAGGACAGTTGTATGTTGGAAATGGTTTCCGTAGAATGGCAGAGTCTAACGATGCTATTTCTGCAGATATAAATTTACTTGTGGAAGTTCTTCTGAAACCCACATCGTATACCCCCAACTGGGAGATGCCAGTCTTACAATGATCATTTGGCATGAGAAATTTGAACATCCTCAAGAGGTTGTCAAACATCTCATTGAAAAATATTCTGATGAAAAATTCCTGAAAGGAGATCCTCCTCATCATGAGTGGGGTCAACATTATACAGGATATCATTTGAATCCTAATACATGGTGGAGTAATCGATTCGGTGCCTCATTAGGTGGTGGATTTGTAGATCAAGAGATCCTAAATCTTTACTTACCATTACTAAAGAGAGTGCTAAAAATTTGTGGATTGAAGGATGAAAAATCAATCTATTCTTTCACAAGTATCTGGGGTCAACTGTACAAGAAAGAGTTGGGTGCTATCATTGATGTACACAACCATTACTCTGGTGATACGAGAGCACTCTTGTCATGGGTTCACTTTGTAAAGGTGCCCAAGCAAAAGTGTTTTTACTTTTACCTTGATGGTAAGAAAGTATATCCAGAAACTCAAAACGATTCTGACATCATCTTCTACCCATCCTATGCAATGCATGGAGTGGATAAAATGACAGAGGGTGACGATAGATTTGTTGTTGTAGGAAACATTTCAAAAATAAAATGAAAGCAGTTCTTTGGTCGAAAGACAATTGTCAATGGTGTGAGAGAGTCAGACAACTCTTTGCTCATTGCAAGATAGAATACCTAGAATACAAACTAGACAAAGACTTCACTCGTAAACAATTCTATGAAGAATTTGAGGAGGGTGCAACCTTTCCACAGGTTCAACTTGATAACAAATACATAGGTGGATGCAAGGACACACTACATTATCTACAGGAAAAGAACCTGATATAGGTTCTATAAATAAAGGAGCAGAACTATTGTTGAGTAAAAAATCTCATCAACCAACGCTGCACAACTGGAGAAAACAAATGGAACAGGCAATCATTGCCTTGAGTGTTATGGTAGGACTACTAACACTCGGTCTTGGAGCAACAATCGGATACCTTATTCGTTGTTATGTGCAAGAGACAACTCCACAATATTCCCATCCAGAAATGTTTGATGCGAATGGGAACCCATTACCCGATGAACTTCTTGCTATAAGATTCGAGGGTGATCTAAAAGACACTGATGATGACTAATTCATGGCAAAATTACCTAACAATCCTTTAGTATCTGAACTATTCAGAGCAGTTCATGGTGCCAAGACTAAAGATAAAAAGATTGATTTATTGAAGGCACACAAACGAGATGATGTCAAAGCACTATTGATTTGGAACTTTGACAAAGGCATAGAGAGTGCAGTTCCAGAGGGAGCAGTGCCATACAAACCAAACGAATCACCAAAAGGAACTGAAGGTCACACAAGATTGGTTCATGAGTGGAGAACACTCTACAACTTTGTGAGAGGTGGTAATGATAAGATCTCCAACATGAGGAGGGAGACTCTACTTATACAATTACTTGAGTCATTAGAGAAAGAGGAAGCAGAGATTGTATGCTTGGTAAAGGATAAAGATTTGCAAAGTAAGTATAGAATCACAAGGAACGTTGTTGAGGAAGCGTATCCAGAAATAAATTGGAGAGACAAATAAATCCATGTCACCTACCCTTTGAGGGTATGACTATAAATGCTCATGGATATTTGACTCACTGTTGTGCATTGCCACATTATCAAGTTATACATGTTGATGATGTGTCTAGTCTTACTGATGCATTCAACAATCACCCTTCATTTATAGAGTTCAGAAACTCAACACCAACACCTTGTCAAGAATGTTTCACAAGGATCAATGGGTTGCTTCCGCAACCCCTTTTTAGTATTAGTAGTGGTAAGATAAGATACTTGGAATTTACATCGAGTAATTTGTGCAATGCAACTTGCTCTATGTGTGGTGAGTTCTCTAGTTCATTGTGGGCAGGTAAAGTAACAAGATTATCTGAGAATGCTTATGATAAGATAATGGATGTGCTCCCTGACGTTGAGAAGTTAGTCATCAAAGGTGGAGAACCACTCGCAGATGTAAGAAACATAAAAATTCTAGAAAGATATTTGAAGGTATCAAATGGCACTGTAGATATTATTACTAATGGATCTCTTTTACCAAAGTGTGTCCTCAATACAAGAGTCAATCTAGGTGTGAGTATCGATGGCACTCATCAATTATATAATTGGATACGAAGCACTGATTGGGATACAGTCATTGATAATATAAAAAAATTTTATCAGTCCACAGGTAATGGTGTAACTGTTCAATCTGTCATCAGTTTATATAATTTTTTCAATATTGAAGACTACCTAAAGTTCTTCAATGATAAACGATATGTAAAAAGAATAGAGATGAATCATTGGGTGCACCATCCTCATCACTCATCAGTGCAATGTTTACCAGAGAAACTTTTGTTACAACAAAGGGAAAAAAATATAAAGATCATGGAAAAATATAATAAAAATTCAAGGTACAGTTTGGTAGATATGTCAAAACTAAAATACAAAAATAAAAAAAACTGTAGTAAGGACAAGTTCTTTCGCAGAGTAAGTGAGATCAATAAGATGAGAGGATTTGATCTTCTTGATGTGGTTCCTGAGATAAAAGAATGGAATGTAACAACCGATACATAATTACTTGCTAAATACTAACAGATATGTTAGCATATCCTTACGTTCATCTCGCAAGAGACGCAAGTAAGTCAGACACGGAACGGATACGTTCATCCCTTCGGGGACGCAAATGTTGACTGAAGGAACGGGGCAAAAATCCCTACTACTTTGGAGAAAACAAATGACAAAGGTCACTTACCGTGGCGTTGAATACGACGCTGAAGAGTACAACGCAAAGGTGCTTGCAGAAGCATCAAAGCGAGACAGACACGATCTAATGTATCGTGGACTCAAGGTCAACAGCAAGGCATCACCTTGCAGCTAATGATAAAGGAGGGTTGACCCCTCCTTTTTTTATGCTATAATTTTGTCATGGATAGAGACAAACTAAAAGTGATAGTCACTGATCTTGAGATGCTATTGTCCGCACTCAAGGCAGAAGTCTACTCAGACACTGAGTCATATAAGTATGATGACATACAACCAGTTGAATTGGATTATGACGAGGAGTTTGAGGGCACATGACGGTAAAACTTATTAGCATCACTCCTGATGCAGAGAAAACTATGGCATACATTGCTAGAGTATCTAATCCTAGCAATCAAAACAATGATAATTACTCAGGTCTACTAAAATATTGTATCAGGCACAATCATTGGTCAGTATTTGAGCAGTCGAGCATGACTCTTGAGATAGAAACAACAAGAGGCATAGCAGCACAGATACTAAGACACAGATCCTTTACATTTCAAGAGTTTAGTCAGAGATATGCCGACACAAATCTTTTAGGAACTATCCCCACACCTGATCTCAGAAGTCAGGACTCTAAAAACAGACAAAATTCTATTGATGATATCCCCAAGAACAAGAAGAAACAACTTCAAAAGATTATTGCATCGTATTTCGCTGAAGGAATTGATCTCTACAATGAACTCATCCGTGAGGGTGTTGCGAAGGAGTGTGCGAGATTTGTTCTCCCATTAGCAACTCCTACAAAATTATACATGACTGGTTCATGTAGGTCTTGGATACACTACATAAGTTTGAGGTCAGCACATGGCACTCAACTTGAACATATGAGAATAGCAGAAGAGGTGAGAGATGTTTTTGTCCAACAGTTCCCTGCTGTTAGTGAGGCACTAGAATGGCAAGGATTGTCGGAATAAATTTAGCAAAGAATGGTTCTCTTGCAATAGTACAAGATGGTCACATAGAATTTTACTTAGAGGAAGAACGTGTCACAAGAATCAAAAGAGATGTCAGTGCGGAAACTCTTGCCGATAAGTATATTGATTCTAGTGTTGATGTTGTTACCATATGTGATTGTTTTACACGATATAATAAAAAAACCTTTAGAGAAAGAACAGAAGCAAAAAATAAGTTACTCAAGATTATCAGATCAAAAGGCATACCTTTTGTAGATTACAGAAAAAGACATCATGATTGTCATGCTGCTAGTGTGTGGTATACAGCACCATTTCATGACTCGGCAGTGCTTGTTATGGATGGTAAAGGATCATATCATGATGGATATTGTGAGGTAGAAAGCATTTATGATAATATGACTCCTATATTCAAACACTATTCAACCTTCTACAGTGAGGAGGAGAGTGCTTTAGAGGGAGAACCACATTGGATAGACGGAAACCTCTATAGTAATAGAACAAGCGTAGGACAGGCATTCAGAAGGGTCTCACGATACTGTGGTTTTGATGAGATAGAAGCAGGTAAGACCATGGGTCTGTCTGCATATGGTAGTGGTGATATCAACCTATTCAATGAAGAGTATGGGCATAGTTTATGCAGCACACAACTCAAACCAGAGGGTAATACAACAGCATATGTCGGTCCTCAAATACCACCAAAAGATCTTGCATATAACCTACAAAAATCTGCTGAAAGACATGCTATATTCATGATCAAAAAAACAGTAGAACTTACAAATAAAAAGAATGTGTGTGTTTCAGGTGGTTTTTTCTTGAATTGTGTGTCAAATTATAGTATACTGAAGAATACAGACGTAAATCTGTACGTAGATCCCATAGCATATGACGGTGGGATTGCAATTGGTTCAGCACTATTAGAATATTATGAACATTTTTGTGACAGATCCAGACCCATCCGTTTCAGCACGGTGCTTGCCTGACAAACACATTGTCAAGATGCCACTTGAAACATGTCAAATGCTTGCTATTGTTTGCTCTGAGAAATGGGGTCATGGTTTTGGCACCATACCTAAGGCAGATGGAACTCCCTATGCCACTGAGAAAGGTGCCTTTCGCAATCACCCATGCACTAAATGGGCAAATGATACTCTAGAAAATGCATGGTGGTTACTCACCCATGGTATTTCATTGTCTTCTGAATACACTCATCGCTATGGCAAAATTCATTCTTGCCATAAATCATTACTAGCAGTGACACACCTTCTACCATCGGCAGACTACACCAAGCACACACCTTTTGTGTTTGCAGGTCCTGACCAGTTCAAGCACGATAAAACTATTGACATTCTTACTGCGTATAAGTATTATATCGCTAGTAAACCATGGGCATCGTCTAACTATCTACGTGACCCATCTCGTAAACCCACTTGGTTATAACCATGACATTTCTTTCTTGTCCTCCAGTTTATTTCTTACCAGAGACATGGACTTGTGAGACACCACTAATACCTCACCTTACACTTGATCCCAATTACACATTTGGTATTTCAATTGCAGTTATCACCATATTACTTGCAGCGTATGGTGTATACAAAGGATTCTTTGACAACAAGGCACTGAAAGATCCTTGGGACGATCACGATGATTGATTCACTATACTTAGGACCTGAATATGATCTGTCTCACCTAGAGGGTGACACTGTAAACACAATGCAAGTTGCTAAACTTATTGAGCAGAAAAAAATTGTGGCAATATTTCAAGGAAGATCTGAAGCAGGACCTAGAGCATTAGGAAATCGATCCATATTGTATGATCCAAGAGATCCTGATGGTAAAGATAGAATCAATCAGGTCAAGAAGAGAGAATCATTTAGACCTTTTGCAGGTAGTGTTCTACTACCTCATGCCCACAAGTGGTTTGACATGGCAGGTTTAGATGAATCTCCCTTCATGATGTATGCTCTTGATGCTTTACCACATTCTTATGATAAGATACCTGCTATTTTACACGTAGATAATACATGCAGAGTACAGACAGTGGCACTCAAAGATAATGTCAATTATTACCAGTTGATTGATTCATTCTATCAACTCACTGATGTACCAATTCTATTCAACACTTCATTCAATCTTGCAGGTGAACCACTTGTGGAGACACCAGAGGATGCTATTGAATGTTTTGAGTGTAGTGAAATAGACTATCTATATTTTCCAGAGGTGCAAAAACTCAGGGGAAAATGACCTTTCAATTTACAAAAACTCCAAAAAAAATCTCCGCAAAATTTTCGGTGCTAGGGTTGAACCTATCAAACAATGGATCTGTTTGTGTGATGAGAGATGGTAAGATAGCATTCTACTTAGAGAGTGAAAGAATAACAAGAAAGAAAAGAGATCATGCCATAAGATCTTTACTCAAGTATGTGCATGACATAGATGCCATAGCGATATCTGATTCATATTGGATCAAGGATTCCAAGACACTGATATCATCACTCGATTTGAATATAGTAAAAAATAAGTTTCCTAATGCAAAGGTATATGATTATAGAAATGAACATCATAAGTGTCATGCAGCATCGGCATTCTACAACTCAGGGTTTGATGATGCAATAGCCATAGTAGTGGATGCAAATGGATCTAAAACAAATGCAGGTATAGAGATAGAAAGTATCTTTGATGCACCATCATGGAGAGTTTTACATAAAAAATATTTCAGTGAAGATGATGTGGGAATAGGTAAACAATATCAACAGACTTGTGTCAATTATGGGTTTGATCCTGAGGATGCAGGTAAAATCATGGGCATGGCAGCGTACGGTAAACCAGAGGCATACTATCTACAAAAAAGGTGGGAGAAAAGATCTTTGGAACTTGCAAAGATGTATCCAAATAGAAATTTGGTGCTCGCAGGTGGTTGCTTTCTAAATTGTGTTGTGAATTATAAGTTACGTAAAGAACTTGATGTAAGTATCCGTGTCATGCCTATCGCACATGATGGTGGCACATCCATAGGAGCAGCATACCTTGCCAACGCTGAAAATTCTTGACGTAAGCACAACTATAGGTTGTAATTTATCATGTAAAGGATGTAATCACTTTAGTAATTATTTTGCACCCACGAGTAGATTAGATACTGATGCACTGATAAAAGATATAGAAACTATCTTACCAAGACTAGATATTCATAGGGTATCTGTCATAGGCGGTGAACCCTTACTAAACCCAAGATGTGAGGAGATTGTAGATGCATGTAGATCACATACTAATTCTTTTGTTTATCTCTATACCAATGGCTTACTGCTCCTACAGAATGAAGGTTGGATCAGAAGAGTTTTAGAAGATCCTAAGGTGTATCTAAGGATAAGTATACACCTCAAGGAAGTGGAAGATATAATAAAGAAATTCAACCACCCTAAGGTACTGGTGACCGAACATCACACTGGTCAGGATAGGTGGTTCAACTCAATCAAGAAGAAAGATGGTAAAGTATATCCATATAACCAAGGTAGGATAGCAAAGAGTTATAAGGTTTGTTCTTGCCCTAATACTCAACTATTCAGAGGTAAGTTGTGGAAGTGTCCAAACACTGCTTTCCTAAGAGAATTACTGTCTGTGACTGAGCAGAGTGATGCTGAAGAGTGGCAAGAATACCTTGTGGATGGATTGCCTGTAGATTGTAGTGACGATGAGTTGACAAAATTTTGTGAGCAGAGTAGACTACCTGATAAAGTATGCAACATGTGCACATCTAAACCTTTACACTTTAGTGCTGCCATACAGGAGCGTGGTAAACGTAATGTTATCATCTCTAAATAAAACACTCGCAACAACACATGCCAACATATCCAATCAAAAATATGAAGACAGGAGAGACCAAAGAGTTACTCATGTCAATGAAAGAGTATGATCAGTGGAGAAAAGATAATCCTGACTGGGATAAAGACTGGTCTCAAGGTGCAGCAGGGACAGTCAGTGGCACAGGAGACGTGTACAGTAGAACAGATGGAGGATGGAATGAAGTGCTATCAAAAGTAGCACAAGTACCAGGTTCAAGAGTCAAACCACAAAAAACTACACACTTCTAATGCCACGTAAAAAGAAAATGTCGATCAGTGTAGGTGCTGGTATGACTGCGAAACAAATGAGAAGGAAGAAGCCATATAATTCTGACATGATGGTTGATGTACAACCTCTTACACCTAACCAGAAGCATGCCTTTGCATCATACCAAGAGGGTAAGAACCTCTTCTTATATGGTGCAGCAGGTACAGGAAAGACTTTCATCACCTTGTATCAGGCACTGAAAGAGGTGCTAGATCCTGTCACACCATATCAGAAGGTAGTCTTAGTAAGATCACTTGTGTCTACAAGAGAGATAGGATTCCTACCTGGTGATCATGAGGACAAGGCAGCATTATACCAGATACCATACAAAAATATGGTCAAGTATATGTTTGAGTTGGCATCAGACAATGAGTTTGAAATGCTGTGGGGTAATTTGAAGGCACAGGAAAGTGTAACCTTCTGGTCTACCTCATTCATCAGGGGCACAACACTTGATAATTCAATTGTTATTGTGGATGAATCACAAAACTTGAATTTTCATGAGTTAGATAGTATAATAACAAGAGTAGGTGAAGACACCAAGATTATGTTCTGTGGTGACGTTGCACAAACTGATTTGATAAAGACAAACGAGAAGAATGGT
>Ga0160423_10005245_pt1 | contig 10570 bp, 1 predicted proteins | sample CRUFie14St8metaG_FD_108191 | JGI IMG/M metagenome (GOLD analysis project Ga0160423, IMG submission 108191) | Marine microbial communities from the Costa Rica Dome - CRUD Field 142mm St8 metaG | ecosystem: Environmental > Aquatic > Marine > Oceanic > Photic zone | place: Costa Rica: the Eastern... | reverse complement strand
TAACATAAATTTGATTTTCACCACCAGTTACTTTAACTCTATAAAATGAAGCACTTGAATAATCTTCAGCTTGAACATTTAAAAATCCTGCATTTATATTTTGTGTACCAAGATACATTTTTTCTTTAAATGGTTGACTAAATTTAGTAACGTGATTTCTTGGTAAAGTAATTGTCCCATCAGAACTTGTTGCAAAGTATCTTGTTTTACCCATCATTCTTCCAGTTTGATTTGTATTGGTTGCACCAATTAAAGATTCATAACTTACGTTTGCATGAAAATCAGTATCTATCATTAATCTGTTATAGAACCTATCACTATTTGAAAAATCTGAACTATTACCAAATGAAGCTGAATAATATTCATTATCACCAACAGCGTGAAACACAAATCTCGATTCTATGTCGTAAGTATTAAATGTTCCATCAGAACCAGTTGGAGCTGCGAAGTTAATGTGTTGAACATCACTATCTGTTCGTCCCCAATTTTTATGAATACTTGTGTATGACTTATTTAAGTCATTATTATAATTAATTGTTCCATCTTTTGAAGTTGGAACTGCTGAATCAGTTAATAATGGTAAAGTTGATATTGAAGCCGTTTTAGGTTGTTCATAAGTTGATATATTTGTAACATTAACACTTATGGAAGCAGTTTTTGGCAATTCATAAGTAGAAATATTTGTAACATTAACACTAATTGAACCTGTTTTTGGTTGAATAAATTCAGATGTTGATAAATCTGGACTTGGACTTATACTTGAAGTAAAAGTATTTGGATTAGTTTCAACAGTATGATGTTCATTTTCGTATTTTTGTTTTTCTAAAATAGTTGGTTTTATTTCTACACCAAAGTTAGAGTTTCTATCACCAAAAGTAGCTCTACCTGGTACTAAAGTTTGTAAAGCCCCAACAATTGAATTATTAAACATAGATTCTTGAGCTCTAATAAATTGATTTACATCAGATTTTATAGGATAACAAACGAAAAAATCTTTTCTAAAATTATCTAATTCTTCATAAGATTGTGAATAAAAATTCTTTGGTTTTGCATATTTTGTTTCTAAATTAAATCCACTTATTTTATCAATAATAAAATTATCAATAAATGTTTGTGGTGAACGATATATTTCTAATTTTGTTGATGTTATAAATTGAGGTTTTTTATTAACATTATTGACAAGTGAGTTTACGGAAGAATTATTACTATCTAAATTTCCAACAATATTTGTTTGTGGATTAATTAAAATATTGTTATCATTATTTGTAGATGAATTATTATCTAATAAAGTTAATTTAGTTGAATCAATAAAATCAAATCCATAAGCTGTTGAGGCTGAGAAAATACTAGCACTTTTTTCAAACGAATAGTCACTATAGTTAATTTGTGGTGAAGAATCTATTATTCTTAACATTTGATTTGATGAAGAAACTGATGAACTATTATAATTTTCATTTAATTTATAATGATAAACTAAATTATGACAATGGGATAATATTGTATTACCAACAGTAGAAGACTTATTTAAAACATGTTGTCTAAATTTAGATGTACTTAATGCGGTAGACCAACCTCTTATTTCTGCTAATGAACCACTAATAGTTTCGCCTACAAATAAATTAGATGATGATTGATAATGTCTTGAACCAGTTGATTGAAAGTTTGCATTTGCAAAAAATCCTTTCCCACCATCCGTTGAACCACCTTCTATTCCACCACTAACAGACATTGTGATATAATTATAATTCGATATTCTACTTTCCTCTTGTAAAGCACTATGTAATCTATATTCAATAGTTCCTTTACCATTAGTTGAGCCAGTCATTCTTTGTAACATTACGTTCCACAATTGTCCATCTGTCATTCGGTCATATGCTAATGACATAGAATAACCTCTTTCACCAATTGCTGTATCTGCTATTTGTGAATTATTTAATCTAAATTCAAACGATGAACTATCTCCAGTGGAACTAGGAATTAATCTTAAATCCCATAAAGTCTCTGTTCCACTACCACTCGATTTAACAATTGTTTGTGTATTGGTTGTTTGAACGTGTTTGTATACAAATTCTATAGTATTAAGATTTGCTGAATCTATCCACCAATTTAAATTTAAAATTCTATCAGGTTTTGCTCCAACAATATATCTATAAAATGTTTGTTTGTTTGTAGTAAAACTTATACTACCAGTCGTATTTACTAAATCAGTATCTACAGTTGGTGGAGGATTATTTTGAGTGCTAGCAAATTGAGGTGGTGTATTATTAATTATAGCATTTGTATTTTCTTCAGAAGTAGAACCTCCAAACTCTTTAAATTGTAATACATCAGGCGGATAACCATAAGTGTTCAATAACGCCCTTACAGAATTTTTTGTTCCCTTTGATTTGTAAATGTATAATAAATTATTTAGAGTTTTTCTCCAAGTATTGTTTTTAATATCATCAATTGAGGTAATACCACTTAAATAACTTCCCAATGAATCTGTTAAACTTCCACTAAATGGATTTATCGAATCCCACCCCATATTAGATAATAACATTGGTAATGTATTATCAGGTGGTGAATTGGTTTTTTTATATCCTCTTTTATGTAGTGTTCCCATTGAATCAATATGATTTCTAATTAAATCATATTGTTCACCTTGTAGATTTAAGAAGTCTTTCATATCATTGTAATCAGAACTTTCTTGAATATAAAGAGGTAAATTATTTTCAAATGAATGAATGTTATCAGTATCAAATGTTTCCGCCCGTGTTAAAGCATTATCATACCAATTTGTAAACTCAGTTGATGTAGTTTTAAAAATATTATCAAATGGATGAACATCTGTTGGGTCTTTTAATGTTACCTTCACATCTGTGATTTTTGTTTCAGTCTTACCATCAGGATGTAAAAACAATTGATTTATTTCACTATCATTAAGTGAACGTAAATAAAATCTTGTTTCATCAAATTGACCATCACCATATCCTAATGCACTACCTGGCCCATTTCCAACTCTTATTCTATATATTACATTACTACCTGATAATGGATAACCAGCTAAAGTTTTAACATTAACACCATCAATGTAAAGAGAACCCGTACCAGTGGTTTGATTCCAAGATAAAGCATAATGGTGAAATTCATTATCGGTTAAATCTGCATTACTTGGATTAGCAGTAAAATTAGATTTATTTAATACTTTGTGGCCTTGATCGGTTACCTGTCCTTGTATAGCTCCACCACTTTTTCCTAACCACCAACCATCAACATCACCAAGAGATGAATGATTTACTGCTGAGTTATCTTGTAAACAACTACCTGAAGACTTGATGTCTAAGGACATAATTGTTATTGTAGTATCTTCAGTTTTCAACCAAGAAGTAAATGTGAATCCATCGAAGCCTTGATCTACACCTGAAGATGTTGTGAATGTTACTCTACCTGCTTCATTATCAATATCAGAGTTAAAATACATCAATCCAGTTGGACTAATGGCTGGTGCTCCACTACCACTCCATTTCAATGATGATGATATTTTACCATCCACACCAGTTTCTATAGACGCTGATGTAAATGAATCAGTTGAACCACCTTCCCAAGAAATAGTTCTATTATTACCACTAACATCGAGTACTTCAAAATTTCTATCATCAATGGTAATGTTTTCATAATTGTAATGAGCGAATAGACTTGCAGATAAATTGTTTTGTCTATTTATACTAAATAATTCACCAGCAGGCATTACTGAACCAAAGAATGGGACACCACTTTGACTCACCACTGTGGTTGGATATTTATTAGTTGAATCTTTTATTTTATATGAACCTGTTTTCACACTTCCACTTAAAATTTGAATTTTTGTTGAACCTGCTTCAAAGTCTTCACCTTCCAAATCAGCTAAATCATTGTTTACAGTATTTGGTATAAAGTATGATTGAGATGCTTGAAAAATATATCGTTGATACTTACTACCTGTCATATCGGGATTTAAAATATTATTTTGATACAAAGCATCTTGTGGAAATGGTGGAGTTTTAATTTTATTCCTATTTTGCCATTCTAAACTACTACCACTATCACCTTGTAATAAAAATGATAAATAAATTGAACTACTGTAATTAAAAAATGGTTTATTTTCTACAAAATATTTACTACCAAATAAACCTATATATTGGTCGTGAGGGCCTGATATTTTTTCAGATGAATGTTTATACACAACATTAAATCCATTGTGTTGATTTAATTCAACTCCTTCAATGGAAGGACCAACATGCCCTTTAAACGTGACTGGTAATGTGTCTGCATAATTTTTTAAACTTGGAGCAGAAGCAGTTGTATCACTCTGTCCATCAAAATATAAAAATCTTTCATATGGTGTAAATGTTTTAAATTCTTCATTTATTTTATTAAATAAATCTTTTCTTTTTTGAATTACAAAAGGTGAGTCACCATTTATTGAACTTGAAACTGAAAGTGAACTTGATATTTCAGAATAATAACTTTGAATAGTTTCAACTTTTGTTTTAAAATTTTGTAACTTCTTTTTAGCCGAACCAAAAAATGTGTGATTTTCAAATTCATTAAAATCTGTATTTAGATTTGGATAACCATATTCACTTGATGATATTAATCCATCAACTTCAATGTCACCTATAGATTGAGAAATAGCTATTTCATCTAAACTTTGAAAACCATGTTGATTGTTGTCAGGATTTATCCAATTTTCTTGTAAATCTGGCACCAACCCATCACCAAAAAATACGTCCGCTACATCTGAAAAATAATATATGTTTTGTATTTGAGTGGTTAATACTTCTCTTTCAATTGTAATATGTGATAAATTAGTAATATTAGTTGGTAATGAATCATATAATTTTAATATAATGGATTGATTATTTCTACCATCAGTAACTCTATCAAATGTATAATTCATTATTGGAATGTGGTCACCAGTCCCAATATTTAATACATGTTTGAATTGATATTTATAATTTGGATTTGGTAAAGGATTACCTTGTTCATCAACCTCTGTTAAAAATTCAGATTCATTATTATTAAATTGATTTGTTAATTGTGAAATTATTTGAGAATTTCTCTCAATCTTTCTATCAAATAATTTAAGTCTAACTTCTTTTCTTGAAGTAGAAATTTCTTTTATAACGAATTGATAAAATTGTTGCTGTGTTACAATATCATTATCTGGAGCAGTTTCATTATCTTCAGTTGTATCAGCTGTAGGTTGAGTTAAAATTGGTTTAACTTGGTTCAAGAAATCAACTTGTATTCTATAATTCCCTTGAGGTAGTCCAAATTCATTAAATATTTCATTTGGTTTAATGAAAATATTTTCACCATTTTTATATATTTTAAAGTCGTTAAACTCACCACTATAATCAAAAGTTGTAAACTGATTATTTATTTTAAATGGTGATATATCAATTGGGTAATATTGTGAATTTAAAGTTGAGAAAAATATAGCCTGACCATCAACACCCTTTGTATTATCTTCCAACGAAATAACTGTATTAGAAGTGTTTACATAAATGGTTAAACGAACATAATCAGAATTAGTCAAATCAGATGATTGTTGATTTAAAACTACGTCTGTATCTTGTTGGCTAAATTCAAATTCAAAATCAGGCATTATAACGCTCCTTTTGAATTACCTGTTTTTTTAGGAACTTTTATAAATGAATCTCGTCTCATTGGGTCACCTTTACTATTCTTTTTAATTTTATAATCACCAATCAACATCCCTTTATTTGAATTTCCACTTGTATCTAATAAAGTATTATCTGTTATTTGTGCCATATTTAATTCTAATTTACAACTTTGTACTAAATCTTTGTCCTGATTATCAATTATAAATATCTGTCCGACTGAACTTTCCATCGGAAAAGTTGTTTCTATTGTTTCACCATCCCAATATTCGTTATCATTATATACATTCATACCACCTACTATTTGTGATTGATTAGCATAAGATTGTTTAGGTTGTGCATCTGTAGGATTTTCATTAAAAAACTCATCAGGTAAAGGCCAACTTGATAATTCATCTGGATATGTATATCCCATACTATTTAAAGGAAATGTTTCAATGTTATCATAAGATGTATTTTCTGGATTAGTTACTTTATAGTTGTACCAACCAATAAACACATATACATCAGGTCTTATCATTGTTGTACCATTATAAGGGTCTGTTGCTGGACCTGACATCCAACTACCCGCATCTGAATTAGTTGAACCATCAAATGGGGTAAGAATACCATCCCCATCCCAATCCATTTCTACAAAATATTTTGGGAATGGTAATGTTGCTAAATAATCAGCTGATTGATTAACACTATATGACCAAATCGCAATACCATCAAGATTAAGTAATTCATATATATCATAAGGTTTATTAAAATACCTACATTGTTCTAAATCCATTATTTTTATTGATTTTCCTAATTCATCGTTATCTTTATCATTTATTAAAAATCTTTCATCAATAAAATCAAACTCACCTATTTTTCCACCACTTAATGTATTTTGAATACTTTTTTTATATTTTGAATCTTGACTAACTCCACCAATTACAGGAGTTGTATAAGGCCAAGGTATTGTTGTATAATCCGCACCACCAACATTACTAAAATCAGGATATTTATTAGGTGATATATCTAAATAAAATCTTGAGGTAATTAGTTTCCATCTCCCAACTTCAAAATCTGGAGAATCATCATTTCCAACACCATTAAATATACTAAACATTATTACTTTTAAATTTTTAATTCCAGGTGTTGTGTAAACATTATTTGGTGAAGTTGAATCTGTTGTAGAAAAAACTTCATATAAATTTTGATTTTGAAGTTCTAAATAATCAAATTGATTTTCTGGTTTTGATTCTAACCAATCATCTAAGGTTTGAAACTTATTATCTTTATCATCCCAATCAATTACAAAATAATAATATTCACGATTTGCATTTGGTTCAACTTCTGGAAGATCATTACCATCTAAATTTTTTATGTCAAATTTAAAAGTAACATTAAGCGGAGCAGATGACCTTATAATATCATTTAAATCATTGTAATAACTTTGTAAATCAACAGATGCTAAACTAAGTTGATTATTGATTTGACTGTACCCTAATGTAGTGAATGGAAAAAAATCTATGTGCCTATTTATACCACTATGTATGTTTGCTACATCTCTATATTCTACAAGTTGTTTATTATCTAATTGATTTTTTGGATTTAATAAACTCAACCATTCCACACTATTAAAAATTTCTTTATTTATTGTTACGGCTGGTAATACTTGAGATATAGAATTTTGATAGTTAGAAGCTTCAGAAAAATCATTTTTAACACCAGGTAATGTATTTATTCTTATTTGTAATGAAGTTATTGTCCATGCAGATTTTTGTGCACCACCACCACCTTCACCTTGTCTAGTCTTGGTAGGTGAGGAAAAGTTTACTAAATAATTCGTTCCAGTAAAAAAATCACCTGTTTTTATAAATAAATCTTCATTACTAATTTTATAAATAGAATATTTCTTTTTTCTACTATCAGTTTTTATAGGCCAAGCTACTTTTTTATCACCTGTAGTTAACACTACAATATAAATAGGATTAAATGTTTGTTGGTTAAATACTGAAGTTATTAAATTTGGTACATCTGGAAGTGTTGAAAGTTTGAGAGAATTTCCAATGTTTGCAACTGATAAATTTGAACCTGGCATATCTCCGATTGATATTTGCGCAGAGTCACTATCAAAATTTGATATAATATCAACACCCTCCACCTTATCTAAATTACCAATATCTGTACCTTGAGATTGATTACCAAAACCCTCATCATAAATTTTCCAATCATCTGAATTATCATTCATTTTACTTTTTACAGTACTGTATCCATCTTGAGTTGGGTCACCACCATAAGCGGCTTCTGAAAACATATAAATTTTAACTTTATTATTTTTAACTGTACCATCAACACCCGCATTAGCAACATATATGTTTTCTATTTTTATTGATGGATTACCTGCAAACTTTAAGTTTTTTTCTATTATATCTTCATTAATTTTACTACCAACTACTGTGGTAAACAAATCTTTGTCTTGAAATTTATCATAGGGTTGGGGTAAACCATTTGAGTTTAAATAATTAATATTATTTGTATTGTTAAAATTATATTGACTTAAATTACCAATATTAGGTTTATTAAAAAATAATTGTTTTACCACACCCATTTGGTTTTCAAAATTACCTAATTCAGCATCTGGAAGTTCTCCACTTTCTTCAGGTGGAATATCAGGTAAACTATCTCCTGAAGGTAAACCATCCCAAATTTCTACATTAGTTCCTGTATATGTTCCAAGTCCATCGTACCAAGATTGAGCGTTTCCAACTACACCTCTACTAATATGAAAATAGTGAAAATAATCTCCATTATCAAAAAGAGTTCCTAGCACGCTATTATTTATTCTTATTGTTTCATAATTTCCAGTTGATGGGTCTGGACCTATTTTTAAATGATAACCATTTGCTGCACCAATTACTGATGGTTGTAATATTGTATAATCAGAAAATAAATTATGAATCGATGCACCATAATTATATGGTGGTGAGGAATATTCACTATCATTATGGTAATAAGTAAATTTAGTATTTGTACTATTATGTAATCCATTGGCAGTATTTACATTATAACCTCTGTTACTACTTAAAGTTGTTGTTCCTAATAAATTAGCCATTAAAATGCCCCATTCTGTTTTGATGTTTTATAGATAAATTTATTTTTAGATTTTTTTACTCTTAAAGTTTCATCTTCAAATATAGGGGTAAAATCTTCTATTGAAAGTCCAATGTTTTCATTACCACTACCATCCGTTAAAACATCAGGTTCTAACTTTTCATTATAAAAATTAATTAATAATGATTGTTTTGATTCATTTTCATTTGTTATAGCTCCCTCCAATGGAAATGGTATTTTATTATTTGGATAAGTATTTGGAATATAATTTTCACCATCATCCATCACATTAATAAAACTACCATCTTGTTTTAATTTTGGTAACACAGGATAATATGAACCATTCATCCAATCTTGTTCTGAGTAAGTATCTATTCTTTCCTCTCCAGTAAAGGGAAGCCCTTCTCTGTCAAATACAGAATAATTTTTTGGAATAATATTTTTCCAATACCTATTACTCGTTGGAAGTCCAATAGTATTATCAAAATAATCATGTCCTTCAGTCCCACCTTCTATATCAGGATTATGTACAGCACCCTCCATAGGGCCACCATCAGGATGGATATGATATAAAGTGCCGGCTGGAACTAAATCTCCAGTTCTTCTATTTATAAATTCACCATCTCTAGCAACCAAATCAACATCACTATCCCTATCATTAAACCCAAACAATTCCCAAATTGATTTTGGTTCATTGTAATATTTAATACTTGTTAAATCACAATCACCAATTCCTTTTCCTAATTCTTCTTTAATTGGTGCAATACCATTGTATATAACATCACCATTTTCATCTGTTCTTTCAATCATATAACTTGGTAGTATTTCTAAATTATTATTAGGTTGATTTTCCATTTTTAACAATGCTAATTCTGTTTTTAATTTATCACTATTATTTTTAAATTCAATATTAATTTTTGTTTCTGGAAGTAAAAATTGTTGTCCTTTAATTAAAGCATCATCCGTATTAGTAAAGCTCATACCATTCTCAATAAATATATTATTAAGATATGAGTATATATCAGACCTTTCTATATCAATCCAACTTTGTGCATCCAACCCATCTATTCGTCCATCACCATTATAATCAAACTCTTCAAAATAAAATGGAAATTCTTCTAAATTAGTGTTGAAATACAACGCGTCTCTCACCTCTTGGTTTAAACTTAAAAAACCAAGTTGTCTTTTCATACTTTTATAGTAAGAACTTTGTTTAGATACTCCACCAATTATAGGTGTAGTATTTTTATATGGTATAAAAGAAAAACCATCAGAACCAAAATATTGAAAATCTTCATCTGTTCCAGGATTAATGTTTATTCTTAATTTAAATTTTTTATTATGAATTATACCTTGTATTTCATTATCTGCGTTAACCTTCACCCTAAGCATTGTTCCAGTAACTTCAAATATACCATTGGTTTCATATGTATGATACAATGCTGTATTTTCATCTATTTGTTTAGGTTTATTTGTAAATTCTGTTCGTGAACCATCACCCCAATCTACATCATAAATATAAAATCTACCTTTTTTAAAATCTTGATAAATTGGTGTTCTTTGAACAAATTTTTCATTAGTTGGATATTGTGGGTAAAAATAAAATTGAGCTTCTAATGGAGCAGTTGTATCTTTATATTCATCTGGTTGTATTTTTTCATCATAATATTTTGTTAAGTCTGCAGTTCCATAGTTATTAACAGATATTTTTTTTCTAACATCTACTTCAGGTATGAACTCATAAGATTCATAACATTCAATGTTATCAATTAAAACTCTACCATTGAAATTATTACCTGATTGTAAAAATAAAAACAAATTACCAATTCCATCAG
>Ga0160423_10005244_pt1 | contig 10570 bp, 20 predicted proteins | sample CRUFie14St8metaG_FD_108191 | JGI IMG/M metagenome (GOLD analysis project Ga0160423, IMG submission 108191) | Marine microbial communities from the Costa Rica Dome - CRUD Field 142mm St8 metaG | ecosystem: Environmental > Aquatic > Marine > Oceanic > Photic zone | place: Costa Rica: the Eastern... | reverse complement strand
GCACAAGCCTCAAGAGACAATGGCTCTTTAACACCACGCTGCAATACATACTCAGCAAGCATAGTATCAAAAACTGCACCATCATACTTGAAGCCTGACTCCCATAACCAGAGTAAATCATATGCTACGTTGTGGCAGATGAGTACAGTAGCATTATCTAAAAACCATTGCACACGATCACTATAGTCACGCCCACTGATATGCTCTTCATGGTCAAATGGGAAGTGCTGCTCCACACCTTGATCTGTGAGTACACCAACCATAGTCAATGAGTTAGTAGGCTCAAATGGGTCTAGGTGCATCTTACCGTCACGATGCGTTACTGTATTCTCTACGTCTAGTGTTAGCTTCATGCTGTATACCTCGCTGTCTGATATTCTAATTGACAGTGTACACTACCATGCCAGCCTGTCAACTTATTTTTTACTACGTTGAGGTGGCGTTCAATATCTTCTTCATCCTGTCCTTGCACTGGTGGGTTCTTAGCTATCAGTATCATCAGGTCAGCTTCAGCAGCTTTACCTGTACGTGAACCTTCCATCATAGACTGATTTAATACAACCTTACCTTCGGCATCAGCAGACAACTGTGACATATAAAACATAGCACAATTATACTGTTTAGCAATCATACGTGCATGGATAGCGTTAGCCTTGAGTGCCTCATCTAAACGTGCAAACCCACCCGTCTTTGCAAACTTATCACCCATGTCCAATAGAACTAAGTCCGGCTTGTATGCCTTACATACACTCTCTACCCAATTCATGTCACGTCCTGTAGCATCTTTAATCTTAATACGTTCCTTCACTGGTGCGTACAAGTCTCGTGCTTTACTTGGATTAGCCTTGATCTCTTGCATAGTCATACCTGTAGCTGCAGTCAAGTATCTTGCACCCACACGATGATAACCTTCTTCATTACATAAGATAATACAGTTAGCACCTTGATGAGCAAACCCACCCGGACTAGCAATCAAACTGGCGTGAAAAGATGTCTTACCTGTGTTGGGTCTAGCACCAATCTCAATCAAGTGACCAGCGTTAACACCTTCTACCTTACGTACTAGAGTAGATATGTTGAATGTCCATCGTGCCTCAAGGTCATTACGTGCAAGCAATGTTTCCATGTCGATGTCATCCCACTCAATGTTTAGGTTAGGCGTAAAGTCATCACCATATTGCTCAAGCATCTGACGTAATGGCTCAAGACTGGACTTGTCACCATTCACATAGTCAAAACCTAAGTTAGCAATATCTTCACCTATAACCTGTTGAAATAGTTTAGATAATACTTCTTGCGCTACATCACCACCCATAGGCTGCTCTCGTTTGATCTGACCAAAGAGGCTAGTGTATGAGGCTTTCTGCGCTGTAGTCAATGTAGGATTGTTAGCCATGAACAAGGCTTCAATCTCATCAGGCGTTACAGTACGTTCATACCTGTCCATAGCTGCGTCAATAGCTTTCTTGATTTTACGCACGTCTGAACTAAACAACCTGTCGGGACAGCGAGAGCCACGATGATCCTCGTAGAACTCTCTATCCATTAAACTTCTAATTAATGCTAATTCCATTTAAATTCTCCATATCTGTCGGGTCACGATATTTTATATCATCTTTCAAACGTAGTACACGAACATCGTTCACGTGTCCACGCAATTCTTTTGCCATAGCCAAAGTCTTTGGTAAAGCATCGGGGTCTAATGCTATGACTGCTGTCGAGAACTGTGCAAGATACCTTTTATGCGATTCTTGCAGAGATGTTCCAAGAAGCGCAACCCCGACAAAGTTACCGTAACCAACAACGGCTGCACTTACACAGTCCTCAACAACTACTGCGACTTTACCACAACCATACGTGTATGGCAAGCCACTTTTTCCATATCTTTTCCATTTAGGTAGACGATGACCAGATAATGACCTGCCTGTAGCATCTACCATCTTACCTTTGTGTATAACAGGAAACACCACACGGCTTTCCTTTACGTCATACAACAAACCTAATTCATCCACATCCAATCCCCACGTAGCGCACCATCTATTCATGTACAGATTGTCACGATGAGGTATGATGTACGTAGGTAACTCAAATGTGTCTGTAGCAAATTCTTCTGCACCAGCAAAGCCAGCCTTTATATCATCTACAGATAGATGTACACGTGTACTACCTGATACAGAACATGATACCTTGTAACAATTCCATACAAGACTACCCATATTGTTGGTAGCTGTAAATGTTTTATATCCTTTACAGATAGGACAGTTCATTCTTCTAGTCTCACCATTACTAAGACTTAAATCACTTACTATGTTATATATATTATTCATGTAATATCACTTTCCTTTGCGGCAGTTGAATGCTTATATCACGACTTCTTACGTGCTGTCAAGGCATTATTTGCACTGACATACGTATTTTTTAAATACGGCTTAACCGACTGTGGGTTAGCGTGTCCTGTAACCGACATGATTTGTCCTATACCTACCTCTGCATCCACCATTTCTGTTACACCTGTACGCCTCAGATCAGACAGACGTAAATCTTTTGATAAACCTGCGTCATCCATTAGCATACGTGCATACATTGGTAGTTTATACATAGTATAAGGTTGATACACACCTTTGAATGGCGTAGGTTTAGGTGCTACATACTGCTGAAACCCAAAATCTTGCTCTTGTTGTATAAGCATATCAAGTAAGTCATCGTCAATAGGCAACTCAACCTGTGCATTTCGTTTAGATTGTTGAATAATGACACGTTTAGTCTCAAAATTTAACATATCCCACGTTAATAGTCTCATGTCACCTACTCGCTGACACCATTCGTATGCCATGTGAGCAATCAAACCTATGTTACGAGTGCTAAAATCGCTGTACGCAGCGTCTAGCAGTTTCTTGACATCCCCCTTCGTCCATACTACCTTACGTGGCTGTGTGGCTCTCCTACGTACCGTAGCGAAAGGATTGATGTTACAGTGTTCCATTCTTACAGCGTAGTTAAATAGTATTCTAGTGACAGCCATGATGTGATTCGCAGTCGAGATACCACGATCACACCATAGGTCATAGGATAACTTAGCTTGCTTGGTGGACATCTTAGTGACATCCACCTCGCCAATGACTACATTATCCACAGAAGTAGCCAATGAATTGGTCAAGCAATATAAATAATGTGCTTTAGTTTCATGCCGTAAGTTCTTGTAATCATGGGAAGAATAATATTCTTTAGCTACCTGTTTAAGTTTCATGCTGCAACAGCCATGAACTGTGGTGACTTGATCCAGTTAGCTACCTCAACTTCACGCATGAACAGAGACTTAGACTGTGTATCACTGCCAGTATTGCGTAGAGCAAAGCCATTACGTTCATCTGCATACGTTGCATAGTTAGTAAAGGCTGAGTACAATGCCCACAAATTACGTCCACGTGTAGCCACTTCCTGATTATATAAGCCATACATCTTCTCTGACTTACGATCTGACTTCATTATACCTTCAAGCATAGCCTTGACATCTACGTGCATGAGGCTAGTGTTAGCCCAACGCTGCATTTGTTCTGCCTGTGCAGTAAAGTCCTGCTGTGACCTGTGCAGTTCAGTAATGAACCTGTCGAGGCTAAAGTTACTGGTGTTTTTACGCATAACTTTACTGTGATCTCCTGTGATCTGTCCATTGAGACAGAAGAAGTCGATAGCACCAAAGATAGTCGTATTAGAACACGTGCCGTTGACACCATGCAAAGCAATAATACGCTTCATCAACGTAGTCTCATGCTTGTCAGTAGTAATCTTAGCTTTCACGTTAGGCAAGGTCATGTCCATCATAGCCCAACCATCTTTATGTGCGCTACGCCACTTGATTTCTGCACCTTCCATGTCATGTTCAGACAGTGTTTCAGTAGTCGTGTCCATGACATTGCGGAAGAAGTCACCATGATTAGCACACGTAAAGCCGTTGCCTACGATACCAATATAGTCACCTGTATTACTATTGATAACGTACTTCTTGTCATCAACTTTAGTCGGCTCAAACTCAACATCAAAGTCGAGGTGTTCTGGGATATATTCTAGCATAATAATTCTCCTATCGTTAATTGATACTCTGTTATATATTATATTCTCGCAAATGTCAATCTCTAAGATTGAATTGAAATCGTAATGTCTCCATTGCTTCTGACAATTCTTGTAAGTCAAAGGCAGACACGGCTCTGATACCACCCATGTCGGGATATAAGGCAACGTCAAGCACACTGTCTAGCAAATTATGTACAGATATAACAGCCGCACGTTGCTCCATAGATAGCTTGGCTATCCTGTTTCTACGATTGATGTGTTCTTTCTCACGCACATTTTCCCAATATGCTATGCGTTCATCTTGTGTCATGTTCTCTAGTTTTTTTGGCATATCTATTCTCCCATGTTTATTACTAAAGGTTTCTTCATCCAGAATGGTTTGTCTCTACCCTTGTTATACCTAGCGAACTTACTCTTGTCAAGAGTATAGAACGCACGATATGCAGCAATAGGCCAGTCTTCGTCTGTCTTGCAGTCATCGTGTCCACTGAAGCACTGTGGGTGTGGTGTGATGTCACCTTCTGGTATCAGGTCAATACCACCAGCTATCGCTTTGCTATGCTTACCTGCACCATGCCACTTGCCATACCTATGATGGTACTCACATAGCATGGAGCAGTAAAGTTCATAGGCATACTTGAAGTTAGCCCGTGTCTCCATAGCCCACAAGGTGCATGGGTGCTTCTGATGCACAGGCTTGTACAAGTCCCATGCCTCTGCGTAGAAGGGTGCATGATGCCACAGGCTAGTACATAGCATCTGTGCTTCTTCCAATGGCATCTTGACAATATGTTGGTCACACAGTGAACGTGCTATAGCATCTGTGTCATTCTCTATGATAAATCTATTCACCGCTACTTATCTCCTTTCACAATATCTCTTACATCAATACAAAAGCACTGCTGTTTAGGATAATCAAAGCCACGTTCTGTTGATGCCACATGACAGCCAGACAGGTACTCATGGCTAGACCATATCTCTAGGTGTATCTCTACTGGTGTCAGCGTACCCATGCAAGCCAACACCACGCCAGCTATCTCATTCATCTTCTGTCTCCCATTTTATATTCGGCATCCAAATCCATCCAAGCATTCTCGTAAGCATAATCCCAATTAGTATGATAGCCTGTAGCTATGTCATCATCGGCAATACACTTAGCCCAATGGTCAAGACTAGGCTCATGGTCAAGTGGCAAATCAAGTTGACTATTCATCATCATTTGTCTCCCATATACCTTCTATAGTCCAGTCGTGTCCATCATCAACTTGCACCCATTTTGTGTCATGCTCCTGTGCTATGCGCCATGCTGTGTCTTCATCAGCAGCTTCGATGGTAGTTTCATATCCCACATCCATCGTGGCAATTACTTTGTATTTAGGCATATCAATTCTCCTCTGGCTTCGGGTACATCCACTCTGCATTGTAGTAGATAACTTCCCAATTAATGCCAATGGTGGCATCGTGATTATGATCTAAATTATGTAACACCTCAAGTGCCTGTTCTCTGGTGAGCCATTCACACTCTTGCATTACATCCTCAACAGACCACACGATTGCCATTTCATCGTCTTGTAATTCAATTGTTTTAGGCATATCAATTTTCCTTCCATGCTTCAATCATTAAGTACACTACGACTACAACAGCGACAACCAGAAACCCAATGATGAACAAGTCATCCATGCCCACGTCAGGCATCTGGTTTTGTACGCACAGGATTGTGTTGCAGTTAAAAATCGTCATCGGTAATCGTTGTATGACAAGTGCTTTTAATCTTCTCCCACTCATCATCCTCTAGTTTTTGTTTGATTATTTCAAACTGGTCTACGATTCCATGCCACATTTCAGGCTTGTCATCCCTCATCTCCGGCATGGTGTGAAAAATCTCCAAGTAATCCTCACGTATTGCGTGAAGTTTCAACCTATCTTCTTTTGTCAAGTTTTCTACAGTCATCTAGTATCTCCTTCCTAATAAATAGCGTTTAATTCATCAGAAGTAAGATGTTCAAAGGCATTTGACGCAACCATATAGTCTATGTATTCATCTTCTTCAATACCTACACATTGCATCCAACAACCGCTTTCTTCCATGTCACCATGCTCATTAACAAAATCGGTGTAGTCCTTCAAACCATTTTCAGATGCTTGTTCTAAACTATTGTACACGCCCATCGTTTGCACGACAATATCTTCCGGCTCCCCATCCGGGGAATTGTAATAAGCATAGTTCAATCCTGCAGGTGACATATCACCCATTGTCATTACTTGCACAACGTATTTCATTTTCTTCTACTCCTCTGTAGTTAAAATCATTTGGTCAGTATCCAATATAAACTGCAAGTGATCTATAACTTGTTGGACATCATAATGCTCAACGCCAGCAAAGTCATACATGGACAAGTCTTTATATACGTTCACGTCAAACATTATGGGTATCTCCTACCTTGGTGCGCGGCTATTGCCTGTTCTTCGGGTTCATCTAAATCAAATGTGCGATTGAGGATAGTAACTCGCATGGATTGATCCTTAATACGCTGTTGCTTCCATGCTGGTGCTTTCTTACTCACCTTTTTTATACGCATCTTTTTCGTACTTACTCGCATTTTTTTCATCCTTCTGTCTATTGTAGTCCTTGCCACTAGGTTTTTGTTGCGGCCTGAACAGTCGGTTTTGTAGTAACGTCCTAGCTATAGGATTTACTCTTGTGGTTCTACTCATTGTCTATCTTCCACTGTCTTAACACATATTTTGCCTTGTTAATAAATTGTCTGGCCTGATCAGGCTTGTATGCTATACACTCTTGAGCATCAGACAAGATAGACATAGCCAGCATATAATGCCCACCAATAAAATTCATTGGGTCATTCATCATAGCTACCATGTCATCCTGTGTGCATCCATACATTACCATGTATTGCTTATCTTTTTCTGATAAACCACTAGCTTCAATTTCTTTCCATTTTATAGTCATTGTACCACCTTTCTGCGGCATTTTTTATCCTGTTATTATACTTGATAGCATAGCCAGTGCCAGCAGTCAAGTCACCTTGTGTAATTAAATGCTTGTGTATATGTTCCACACTGTCCCATTCATCCAATAGTCGCTTGGCTAGTGCATCATATTCGTCATCGTTTAATACTTGCTTGTCACAATGGTAGTATAGATAGCTAGACATCAGGTAGTAAGGCACTAGCTGGTTTTTATGTAGCATATCTATTCCTAGCGTGTTCATATCAATTCCCCAGTTTTTATGTTGATGGTAAACCCACCCACAATGTTTAAGGATTTAACTTGTGTAGCAGTCAGGCATTTTTGTTGCATCAAATGATTTACAATACACCTACTTTTTCTGTTGTCTGGGTAGTATCTTGACACCCCATAAACTTCTTTAACTGTAAATTCTAACATAGCATCTAACATAATACATTTTCCCTGTACTGATAACGATAAGAAGTGAGCAGTTTTATCGGTCATACTCAGGACTTTATAAGGCAGTTTATCCACGTGCCAAGGTGTCGCATCACTAGGTTACCGCACAGTGCGTCCGACCTAGTAATACTTCCCTAACACCCGACCTTTTTCAGGCTACGTGACAAGGGCATTTCTCCTTTTGTGTCTACGATTTTAGCGGTATTGCTAGGCTGTAGACGTTAACCTAGTCTATTTCTGTGAGGGCTAGACTATACCCACCTACATTTAGTTTTATGTCGCTGTAGGCTTAACCATGTTTATACTCATCCGACAAACTGTTTACGCCATCTGCATGACAGCAGTGACATGATACTTGCTAACTTTTTGTGCCGTGTCAAGTGCTTTGTTAGCACGATTACCAGCAACATAAGCACACCATGAATCCCACCAGTATTGCGAACCACCAGTGTCAATAGTCAATTGCACATAGTCAGCAATCTTTTTGAGTTTCAATTCGTGCTTGATACCCTTGGAAAACTTGAGTGCAGACCTAGACAATCCAAGCCTATCACAGTTATGGCTATCAATACACGCCACATTGAAACCTAGCATCTGTGCCACAAATGCAGCTTTGACAATGCCAAGGTTAGGCACGTTAGTCAATACATCTATAGCACCGACTACATCATCAGCTTTGATAGCTGCTTTCATGGCGGCATACAATACTTCTTTGTGTTCCTGTAGGTACAAGTAGCCATCACGCTTGTTACCCCACAAATACTTGCTAGACGCACCATTTACGTCAATATCTAGCATCTGATTATGTGTAGAATGTAGACTAGCCTGTATCGTAGTCAATACAAACGTAGCCATTCGCACTAGATTGTCAGGGTTTTTGAGTGCAAACCTAGCAATCTTTTTGTTATCTGTAGCGTACATTTTCTATTCCTCATTACTAAAAATTCTGGCTATCTCAGCCCATCCACCAATGAAACAGGCAACACTACCAGCGATAGCGTAGCCCCAGAATGGCGCACCAGTTTCATGTAGCTGAATGGAACCAAACAGCCCACAAATTGCACCTGTAAAAATCATAAACATTAATCCTGTGATATACAACATAATAGTCACCTCGTTGGTTTGTTGGTGTAGTTATGGGGTGCAATGCACTATGATAGCACATTGCAACCAAGGTTAAGCAGAAATAGCCCTTGGGCTAACAAAACGACCAGTAATAGGATCACGACCTAAAAGCAAATAGCTTTGGTGACGTGCCATCGATCCAACCTGTTTACCGTAACGTGTCTTCCCATTCTTAGAATTTTTCTCAGAACGCTGGAAGAACACATTGCCAGCATAGGCAGGGTTGATGTTTTTAACATTAGTAGTCAGGATTTTCTTAACAAGCATTTTCATCTCCTAGATGTTGGTTTTGGAATATGGGTATAAATAACATTACACCCCATAATCACACCAGTCAAGTACAAAGTTATGGGGTGACAATAAATATCTGGCACATTGCCTAGCATACCGTCACCCCATTGTTTTGTGTTGTTTCTCTCTCAATTTTCACCTGCCTTGCTATCGGCAGTTTGTACACCTATTGCGTCAGCGGCACATCCAAGGATAGCTAGGGCATCCGCGCTTTGTGTAGTTACTCATTGAGCCTTGATATAGATTTAATTTCTCGTTAGCACTGTAACGCATGGCTAGACAATACCCAAAACTAGCCTGTTTTCTTACGCCCCTTTACAATTGGTTACCCTGAGATTTAGCTATCTGCCCTTGTCGATCATACACTATCTGCCTTGGTAGCTAGTGCTGTAATCCGACTGGTTGCGTCAAGTGTGACACACTCAGTTGACCCGCGCTATGTCCGCGCATGGTATCGGTTCGCTAGGCTCAGTGGGATTTACCACGTCTTTGCCCTGTTTTTGGTTAGTGTCTCGCACTAGCAGGTTTTTATTAGGAACCTCGTAAACCGTCTTTTCAGTCTCATTAGGTTATTCGGTATTCAATTCGTAGTCAAGTCTTTTTTATTCGGTAGTCTATTCTTTTATTCTTTTGTGTTAGCCGAACGTTGCCGTGGCGATTATCGGTTATCTAACTTTATCTTAGCGGCCATGTGGAAACTTGCGTTTGTCTGGTACTCGCTTTTGATGATTAAAGACTAGACCAGATAAAAAATTAGCGCAACAAAAAAATGAACATTTTATAAACTTTTTTTGATTATCTAATAATTTCAATAAGTTAGATAGCAAATTAATTTGTTGATGGGGGTAGTATTGTTTTATTTCAATGACTTAGCAAATTTTTATTTTATATATATTAAAGTATATAGTTTATTTTGTGCATCGTCCTTTCATTTTCTGTAATTTTTGAGACTTTGGTTATTTTGGTGACTGTTTCAAAAGGCAATTGATAGGTGATCACTTATCTTTTAATAAATATCCCCACAAAATCAGACACTTGCGCTATTTATTGGTTAGTTTTGGCGGTTTCTGGCATTTTTTCTGATAGTAGCAGCCAAGAACAGGGGACGGGCAGGAGCCACGGGCGGGGTATACGTATATGTATACATAGAAATACACAGATCAGGTATTTTAAGCGTTAACCACAAGGGCAATAGACAATTATATATGCTCAAGTACTGCACAATATGCCTAAAAAATAGGCAAATAGGGTGGGCATAGGGACTATTTTAAAAATATAGATAAAGGGGGGTTGACAGACATAGAAAATTCTGGTATAATTATGTATAACTAGAACACACTAACAGTGTACACTAAAGTGTTTATTACTTAAACTATAAATACACTTAAATAAAGCACTTAAATGAAATTATATTTTTATTGCTAATACACTAAAGTGTAACACCTAAGTGACCCCCTCATATATAACTAATATCTGTGCCTAATAAAGAAAGTTCTTGACATTGGCAAAGAAATCTGTAAAACTATACACAGATAATGTACTTGATGCATTCTATGATGCTATCCGTACCAATACACTAGACCGTTTGCACATACCGCACAGCGATGTGTTCTATGTGCGTAATGCATTGGACACTAAGTTCGCCCCACGAACAT
>Ga0160423_10005242_pt1 | contig 10571 bp, 8 predicted proteins | sample CRUFie14St8metaG_FD_108191 | JGI IMG/M metagenome (GOLD analysis project Ga0160423, IMG submission 108191) | Marine microbial communities from the Costa Rica Dome - CRUD Field 142mm St8 metaG | ecosystem: Environmental > Aquatic > Marine > Oceanic > Photic zone | place: Costa Rica: the Eastern... | reverse complement strand
TAAGCGGTCTATGTGGTGGTCAAGAGCGTATAAACCCGCAACGGCAAGAACACCGGCTTGCCTCCAACCTCCACCAAACATTTTCCTCCAGCGGTGAGCTTTGGCAATAAAATCTCGACTTCCTACTAGAACAGATCCCACCGGCGCTCCCAAGCCTTTAGAGAGACAAATTGATACTGAATCATAATCTCTGCACATTCTAGCAACATCAACACCGGTTGCTACCGATGCATTGAATATTCTTGCTCCATCAATATGTGTCGCACACCCATTGGCTTTCGCCACAGCCGCGATTTCGTCAAGGGCTTCTTGAGTATAACAAGCACCGCCCCCCAGATTGGAAGTATTTTCTACGCAAACCAATGTACCATCGGGATAGTGAGAGCCTGAACCCTCTGCTTTACGAATTGCTTTCTTTACCTGGTCTGCGGTCATTAATCCTCCATTACCCTCTACAAGAGAAATTGATGCGCCGCATAACGCGGCATATCCGCCGCCTTCATATTTGTAGATATGAGCGGTTTTATCGCAAATTATCTCATCACCGGGTACAGTATGTGTCCTTAGCGCTATTGCATTCGCCATCGTACCGCTGGCAACGAATAGTGCGGCCTCTTTGCCGAACATTTTTGCAAGGCGATTCTGTAACTCGATTACCGACGGGTCGTCCCCAAGCACATCATCGCCAACCACAGCAACCTCCATGACCTTTCTCATAGCAGTTGTAGGTTGAGTAACTGTATCGCTGCGGACGTCAACTCTGTCTGATGGATACTCGCGCATGTTCGGTCTAAACCGACTTCACTCAAAGCAGTTTCAGGTCTCCGGTTATCGCGTCAACTGCAGAACGCGGAGCAGGACCGATTCCAAGTACTGTAACTGTTCCTGGAGGAATTTCTGTATGCCCAGCATCCTTTACAAGGTCACAAACTAAACCTCCTTCCAACGCTTTCGCATACAGCTGTCGCAAATGAGACTCATCATCAGCCCTTACAACGATTTTTCGGGCTCCGAAATTATTCCATCGCTCGTACAATCTGAGAGCCCTTTTTTTTGACTTCATTGCGCAATTTACTGCTGCGTGCGAGCATTGAGCAGCAAGCTTTCCTTTTGACAATTTCAGATCGTCCCGGGTCACTAAGACCATCGTAACTTCGCTAAGAGGTGATGACATCAGCCTCACCACTTATCAATGGCTTCTCCAAATCAGAAATTTCGTCGTGCAGAAGGTTTGCCAGATAAGGAGCAATCCAAACGGCGCTAACGATACTAGCCAGCGCATGTAAAACGTCGAAGGGTAATCCGTTTAGTATGTAGAGGAAGAATTCAAACATAGTCGTACCACTTGTGATTACTGAGAGTGAGACCCACCAGTCAAACAAAACAGATACAATAACTGATGTTACCAGAAGTCTTTTCATAAGAATATCAGATCGAATTACAAGATTTAATTTTGAACCTGCAAACGCAATCGCCGCCCATCCAGTGGCCTGAAATAATGTCCACAATCCGTGGGAGAGAATGATGTTTGAAATCATTGTAGCCATCACTGCGAAGGCCATTCCTCTTCGTGCACCAAGAGATGCACCCATAATCAAACACAATACTGTTAGTGGTTGAACATTTGGTAATGGTTCTAGAATAATTCTACTCGCTGCTGCAGCAATTGTTATGGTACTTAGTACCAAAACTTCTCGAGTGCTATTGATTGTTGGACGGCAAAGCATGAAGAAACAGAATGTTATCAAAAATATGTTCAGTACTAGCATTTCAATAGGACCGAGTACAGCCCCGTGAACTCCATCGGTCATTACCATATCAGTACCTAAAGGGTTTCAAGATTTCAACTTCACGCTGCCGACCATCTAACTACCGAGTCTTCGTCAATGACAGCGGCGGAGATTCCAACTGTAGATCTTTGACCATCGACTGTGAATTCCCAACCATTTAGTTCATGGCCATTAAAAGAAACAATCATTTCTCCAATACTGAATGTTTCTCTCTCAATTTCAATTCCTAATTCTTCGGCTGCACTTTCTGTCAGTTGTTGGACTGTTTCATGTCCACTACAGCCTCCTATGACCACTTCTCCGTCTGGTAATTCAAACACAACGATTTGTGTGTCTTGCCATTCTTTTGGCCAATCTTCGTCCCAATCTTCAGAAGTTGTGCGCAAGTCAGAAACTTCGGAAGACCACATTTGTGATATTGAGGGGAATAGAAGTAAAGCTATCATCAGCAATAATAGTACTGACAACTTAGCCACTAATTCACGATAACCTCTAAGGAAAAGTAAAAACATTGCAGCAACCAAAATAGAAATTAATATCTTGAATATAGTAGATTTTAATGAGAAATCTTCAGAGGCTTGGGTGGCTTCACATCGTCCGTCTCCCAATTCAATCTGATTTGTATACTCCGATGACTGATTTGTAGTATTGATCGAATCGGTTACATTAGTCTGGTCTGTATTATCGCCAGTGCCGCTTTCATTCTGGAGATTGGATGTAACCATCAAGACCCCTGCGTCATTCCCAAAGGCTACATATCCGTCCGGACCAAATCCAACACCTGCAGTAGTGTAAGTATCATGATTTGTTGAGTAGATGGAGAATTCTGTGCCAGGTAAACCGAATCCCCAACCGCCCTCAGCTGTATTTCGCGGAAACCAAATTTGAGTATTATTTCCCATTACTTGTGCAGTAATTTCTCCATTAGTGTGGAAATCGGTTTGGCCATGGAATTCACATGTAATATTACATATCCAAAGACTTACGCTTTCGCTAGTTGCGAAAAATACCTTGTCGTTTAATTGTAAAGGGATTGCAGGTGACGGACCCCCGCTAGAAAGAAGTTCTGTGCCTAGATATATTCCTGACTCTGAACTGGTCTGTAAATGCGTTATTATGCCAGCGGGAGTTTGTATTGGTGCGTGTCTTATCATCCCGTCTCCAATCGTGAGATTCTCTACTTCTCCTGATCTGTTCACTATATTTAGAACACCTTCTTCATTCCCGATTAAATAAGCCTCATCAGTTACCGTTACACCATTCCTCCAACCTAACTGAGGTAGGTCTACTCTCAAATCTAAATTGCCGTCACCCAAGCAAAATGTTGAGAGCCCCTGTCTCGTTGGCACGACTACGTGATCACCGTCTAGGGCCATAGCTCCAGTAATCCCCCATGTTACTACCTCGGTCTGGGATGTCCATATCAGGTCCCCATCAGCGATGTCTAATGCTGTGACTCTCCCGTCAGTCCAACCTACTATTACCATTTCAGGCCAAGTGCCGCACTCGCCAGCGCCAGCCTCAACATACAATAGCGGGCTCATGTCGTGATTTGTTGAATTAGAGTTTACAAATCGCCAATTTTCTTGACCCGTTTGGTAGTCAAAGGAATATACGTGTGGCCTATCGTCACCAGTCCAAAAACCCGAAGTCCTTACGATTAATTGGTCCCCAACAAATACCGGTTTGGTTGAGATATACCCGTTTTGTAAATCAATTTCCCATGAAATAGGAGGTTCGGACTCAGCACTTGAAGTAGGTACAAAAATGCAGAGTAACAAACAACACATAATTGAAATTCTCTTCATCAAACATGCCTCGCAATCTCTTCTCTAAGTAGTGCGCTAACCTGTTTTCCATCGGCGGAGCCCCCGCATTCTTTCATCACGATCCCCATCAATGGGCCCATAGCACCCATCCCTCGCTCCTTTACAAAATCAATTCTACCTGCAACCACTTTCCTGACCACTTCCGCCAAATCACCAGTATCAGCAGGCTTGAACCCTAGGTCTTCGGCTCTAATCGATAATTGTTCGAGGCTCGGGTTTTCTCCGGCAAATTCTGCTAACAATGGGGCCATACCTTCTCTCGTAACATTACCCGCTTCTTTTGCTGCCAAAACAAGTGCCATCAAGCCAATATCGCCCTCATTTTCAAGCAACATCGTAGCCCAAGCCTTGTGTGGAAGCCCTTGTGAATGGGAAACGAATTCATCATCCAATTCTCGAGACAGCAATTGATTGCGCTGATCATCGCTAATGTCATAATTTTCTAGTCTATCTTTACGCTCCTTTTGCGTCATTGGTAGATTTTCCATAATCTCTTGCCATTTATCAGATGATATCTGTATTGGAGGGATGTCTGTCTCTGGGTACATTCTGGCACCTCCGGGCAATGGTCTCATTGGGGTTGTTGTTCCATCTTCGGGAGATCCTTTTCGAATTACTACATTTCTTACTTCTTGCGGTATCCTTTCGAATGCCAATCTTGCACGATTAAGCACACTCTCCAAGGCCAATTCTGCCTGCCATCTTGGTGCAAGACATAGAACAAATGCATCAACTCCGTGAAGCGCTTCTCTTGTTGCGTCTACGAACTTTTGGTCTATTCCATAAGCAGGGAGTTCGTCGCTGTGGTATACTCCTGCAACCCCAGCAAGCTTTGCTGCTCCAGCTAATTCTCTTCCCAAACGAGGCATCTGCGCACCATCTGCGTCGAATTCTTTGGTTCCAATTAACCCCTCAAAACCGGGTAATGCCAGTGCCATCATTACTGAATCTGAAGATAGCCCTTGCTTAACCCTATTAGCCTCGCATCCAATGAATTGGGAGGAAACATCAACAAATTCTGCACGTAAAATTTCCTCTACATCGCTTCTAATTGAATCAGATTCTAGTCTCCTATCGCTTGGTAAATTAGGTAAACCGTGGGAGTCTCTAAGCCTGTTTGCTAGCCTGTAAAAATGAAGTTGGCGAGCCATCTCACATCTGATAATTCTTGGAATCCAATCAAGGTCTTGACATCCTTTGATTTCCACTCTATCTCCGCACATGATTGACACATTGAGATCTTGTCGAATACTACCTAATCCTCTTCGGACCCTCCGAGTGTCTCTCAATGTTCGCCCAAGAGCAATCGAGGTCTGCTTTGCATGGTCGGGAGTCTTGACATCAGGTGCTGTTGCAATCTCAATCAGAGGGATTCCGAGCCTGTCTAAATTCCAGGTTACAATTTCTCCACTAGGCGTAAGTTCACTGTCTAGTTTACGCGCACTGTCTTCTTCTAGACAAAGAACGTCTATTCCTACTGGTCCACCATCGGTTTCTAATACTCCGGAAGTGGCTACTAATGTTGTTCTTTGGAACCCGCTTGTGTTGGAGCCGTCAACCACTGTCTTCCTCATTGTTTGTAGTAGAGGAACCGGGCTTGCATTTAGCATTCCTGATACTGTGAGAGATATGTCCAGAGCCTCATTGTCATGTGGCAGCGGGGGTTGTTCGTCTAACTCGATTAGTCCGGAATTTGGGGCCTGACAATAAACAAATGAACGATTCCGGCGAGCTTCAAACCTCGCTGCGACATCGACTGCACCACCCTCGCCACTCGAAGACCTAAGTTTGCGATTATATCGGACCCAATCATCAGGTAAGGTTTCAATTGTGATGTCGTGAAGTTCGCCCGGTTGACGTGAATGTAGTTTACCTGTTGCTAATTGCTGATGAACCTCTATACCACACATGAACCCTAGACTTTCCGGGTCTAGAGATGCAGGGTCTGCAACATCTCCTAGTGGTTCCATGTTTACACCTGAAATATCTCATTGATATCATAGCATCGTTTCAAGCGGGAGCCAGTGTATCATACAATGGACGGAAAAGCCTACCATCTGTGCACATCGCTTCTATGATATCTTCTGCAGAAGACCGATGGATATCGATTCTTTCGGCCTCATTAATCACATCATTTAATGGCACAGGCTGGCCTGTTTCGAGATGAATTCTCCTAACAATTTCAAGAATTGATCTTTCCCGGTTTCTCGTTGTTGCTTTCTTTCCTGATTGAAGCGTGGTCTCATCGAAGTTCTCTCCCATCAATTCATGACGCCAGAATCTAGTCAGTCGCACCGATCTTTCAGCATCCTCTATGGAAGCAACATTGGACAGTCTAACCCTTGCAGAGGCTTGTGCTAACCTATACAGTCCCTCAATGGCCCTAGCAGATATAGCAATTGAATCATGTGATTCACCTCCTTTTCTTCGGGTCTCCACGTAGAATTCCCTAAGAGCATCTTGGGCTTCTTCGGTCAGCTGGGGGTGAATATTCCTCTTTGCATAGGCGACATATTTTCTAATCAGCTCTCTATTAACGACCCCCTCTTTTTTGTCTAATCCTTCAAATCTGGCAGATTTTGATGGGTCTACTTCACTCCCTTGATCGATCAATATCTCAGGGACTGACTGGGATCGGTTAGCCATTATATGGTTAGCAATTAAAGAGTCATGGTCCGCAGCAGGTTGGTCTGTGAGTAACCAAATCACGTCAAATCTAGAAATTAGTGCTGGTTTCAGATTAATTTGTTGTGTGAACGGTACCTCCGAAACCGATTGAAAACGACCTGCTTTGGGATTTGCAGCGGCAAGAATTGCGCAACGGGTTGAAAGTGTTGCGTTTATGCCGGCTTTCGATACGGAAATTCTCTGCTGCTCCATCGCCTCGTGCATGGATGAGCGATCGTTCTCGTTCATTTTATCGAATTCATCGATTGCAGCCAATCCCAGGTCTGCCAAGGCTAGCGCACCAGCCTCAAGGGTCCACCTACCATCCGCAGCCGAATCTTGGACTGCTGCGGCTGTCAATCCCGCTGCAGATGCAGACATCCCGGATGTGAATCGGCCCCTAGGAGAAATTTGTGACATGTATGATAGGAGTTGTGATTTCGCTACACCGGGGTCTCCCATTAAGAGAATATGAATATCACCTCGTAACCTAGTCCCGTCTTTCGCTTTGGAGGCGACACCTCCGAATAATTGAAGCATCAATGACTCTTTTTGTCTCGTCATTCCAAATATGGAAGGAGCAATCGACTTTGTTAGCAAATCATGAACATCTTCCCTTCTTGCCAATTCCTTAATTTCTCTTTCCTCATCTTCGGAAATTTGAATCTCTTCAAGAGGTATATTCTCTCTCTGTATGCTATGAATTCTCATAAAAATATCAAAAATAGGAGTGTCTTTACCTAATTTTCTTTGCGACCTCACGAATAACATACCGTTCGCAGTAACCCTATCTCCCGGATTTAACTTACCCGCTAAGTCATGCTCCGCAATACACAAGATTCTCTCTGGTTGAACGCCTCCACGTAGGTTTTCAGGTGGTTCTTGCAGTTCAATAAATTGGGTGTCAATTAGTATTGATTCCTCCACTCTTTGGTGGAATTTTGTCTGGTTCTTTTTCCTACCACATCCCCCATCAATCTCGAAACACTCTACTGGTTCCACCAATTCTTGTTCATTCGGTTGATTTACGATACTAGAATGGCCGCATGCGGCGCAAACGAATACTCCTTCATACGTTCTGGGCAGTACTTTCCCAATCTTAGTGGCTATAGCGTCTACAGAAATCATAAAACCCAAATCTTCACTGCGTAACTGTCGTACCGTGCGGTGAGAGTCAGGGGGAAGTTCAACGATTCGAATAAATGCAACTATTCGAGGTGACCCCAACTCTGAAAGCAACTGACCCAATGCTTGGTTAGCTGCTTGGGTGTTGTTCTCTGGCTCTTCAATTATGGAGCGTGCGAAGTCTGGATCAAACGATTCAATCTCACGATAAGAAACCTCCAGAGATTGATTATCAGGCCATGTTACCTCTAAATTATGGATGGCTTCGCTGTAATTTTCAAGTAACAGGGTTCTCCACCTGGCAGGTAAGTCAAATTCTTGAATTGTCACACTAACGCCTCCGACTGGACATATGAAGCCGTTGGCGAATGCATATAATGATTGACATCGAACATTTCTTCCCCTCTATTTCCACTGGAATTTAACCGCAACATACAACCTCCATCGGCTTCCATTGGAATACCGCCAAGCACATTTCCCTGAAGCCCATCGGCGGTACATGCCCGAGCACTCTTTTGAACCCATCAGAGGAATTTTGGAAAGATTCTCGTTTTCCTCATCCACTTTAGCAAATCAACTTGGCGATCCAACCGAGCGAGAGATAGTGGTTCACATCCCCCCAAATGATGGAGGGTTGATGCCCTGCATCATATACCTCGCTCCTTTTACAGGCACTGGTTTTGCTAGAGCTAATTGGCGAGCCTTCAGTGAGACTCTCCCGCAAAGGCACGAGCGGTTGGTAAAAGAAGGGAAGATGGAACCTGCTATTCTTGTAATGCCGGACACCTTTACAAGTCTAGGTGGAAATCAATTTGTCGATTCTGAAATTGTAGGAAAATGGGGGACTTGGTTAGAAAATGATCTGAGAGAGCAATTGAGTAACCGTTACGAAATATCAGGATTTGGTCTAGTCGGGAAATCGAGTGGCGGTTATGGCGCAATCGTTAGAGGTATGATGGACGACTGCTGGGATGCGATAGCGTGCCACTCAGGAGATTGTGGGTTCGAATTATTATTTGGAATCGAAATGGCTACAACTCTCACCGAAGTTATGGTCTATGGTGGAGAGTCAGAGTTTCTGAAGCATGTCAAAAGTGCGCAATCAATGAAACCCGAAGATTTCCACACACTAATGATTTTAGCAATGGCGGCAACATATAGTGACGGGACATTACCTGTTAATTCTAATTGTATATTTGATGATGATAAATGGGCTCAATGGCTGAGTTGGGATCCATTAACCCTGATAGAAAAGTATCAGAATCTGCCACCATGTTGGATTGATGTAGGAAACAAAGACCAGTACAATATCCAATACGGTTTGAGGCAATTACATAACAGAATGAATGAATTAGGAATCGAACATCAATGGGAGGAATTCCAGGGCACACATAGCGGAATTGATCATCGATTAGACCTTTCATTACCCTGGATTGTCAAAAATATTCAATCGGCATCATGATGAGAGTGACGCGTTTCGGTGATGACATGGCAGAAGGTCTAGACTATGCAGGAAGCGGCGTAGATATTGACCTCGAGGGGGACGCCGTAGGTGCATTAGTCAGCGCACTAAGTCGCTCGAATAGAAAATCCGGAACCCCTGGAGCGCCAGTTGACCTACCAGGAGGTTTTGGCGGACTCATCGAGTTTGGTGACAATTATCTTGCATTGGCAACAGATGGAGTTGGTTCCAAACTTTCAATTGCTACAAAATTAGGGCAATGGGCAGGTGTTGGAATTGATTGTATGGCTATGAATGTGAATGATTTGCTGTGCGTTGGAGCCGAGCCAATAGCATTCGTAGACTACATAGCAGTCCCCAAGCCGGATCCTGAAACACATGCCGCAATAGGATCTAGTTTAGCAGAAGCTTGTAGAAGAGCGAGAGTAACCCTCGCAGGTGGAGAAACTGCAAGCCTACCCGGTATTGTTACAGAGTTAGACCTCTCAGGTACTGCTTTGGGTTGGCTTCCAAAAGGTAAAGAGATCACAGGTGCAAATTTGAAAGAGGGGGATGTGCTAATCGGATTGCCATCTTCAGGTGTTCATTCCAATGGATATTCTTTGGTAAGAAATGTCATTTCACACATAGGCGGAGAATGGAATGATATTGCTCCATTCAATGTCGAGGAAAATCGAATTGAAAGATTTAATGAGGGGAGTATTACACTAGGAGAAATTTTCCTAAATCCCACACGAATATACTGCGATCCAGTTGTAGATTTAATTCAGGATGGCCCGTGTGATTCTGAATTTATTCACGCTATTTGTCATATCACAGGTGGAGGTTTGTCGAATCTTCTTAGGTTACACGATTCCCTCGGTTGGCACATCAGTAACCCTCTACCTGTGCTACCAGAATTTGACTGGATACAATCAAACGGAAATGTAAGTGATCGGGAAATGTATAGGACTTTCAATATGGGTTGTGGAATGATTATTGCCGTGGATCCTAGCGTTGCAGAAAGCGTTTTACAATGGATTGAACAACGAATGGATGGTTGTGCAATAATCGGGCATGTTGTGGACAATGGTGGGAAGGTTACTCACACTAATCCGGAAGTCTTCTTTGAGCACTACTGAGGATTGGTTATGATTCCAGAGGGGTGGCCGGGTCATATCTGGTTGGAGGGTAGAACCTCTGTACACCTGAAGAATCACCAAAGTAGACCAACCCACATGCCTCGCGGTCCCGCTACCAAAACTGGTGAAGGATTTCTTAATCCTGCTATGGCTCCTGCCAGAACCCGTTCTGTGCTTCTACTAGCTGATGCATTAGAAAATAATTGGTTAGTTCCTGATGGTAAAATTGTTCGAGTATTGGACGCACTTTGTGCAACTGGTGTTAGACCCCGCAGATGGCGAAAAGAAATTCCGAAACAAGATAGGTTAAGAATTACAGCAAATGACCTAGACTTAGATGCATTAACATGGGGTAAAAAATCACACGATTCTCACCCAATAAATGATGGAGTTGATTGGAGTCCAGAGCCTAGCAGATTTAGCAAACAACCTCTGAATTACGTAGATGATGGTATTCAATGGGTGCATGGCGATGCAAAAAAATTGATGGTAGAATTCCCATTTCAATGGATAGATATTGACCCTTTTGGATCACCTGTTAGTTTCCTAGACACTGCAATTCAATCGATTTCAAGAG
>Ga0160423_10005240_pt1 | contig 10571 bp, 17 predicted proteins | sample CRUFie14St8metaG_FD_108191 | JGI IMG/M metagenome (GOLD analysis project Ga0160423, IMG submission 108191) | Marine microbial communities from the Costa Rica Dome - CRUD Field 142mm St8 metaG | ecosystem: Environmental > Aquatic > Marine > Oceanic > Photic zone | place: Costa Rica: the Eastern... | reverse complement strand
ATATCCTAAAGAACATGGGTGCTGATGCTCCAGGCGATATCATTGCTGATATTATGCATTGGATTGATGCACACCCAGGTGAAGACTTAGGAAGTTTAATTAAACAAGCCGAAGGTTATTACCAAGATGAATTAGATGAAAGTTCATCAAAGATTGACGAAGGCTAAGAAGGTGCAATCATTCATGCATTACAACAACATGATATAAATGCTTTCTTTAATAAAGGTACATTATATATTGAAGATGGTGCAGATATGAATACAGTAGAAGAAATTGTAAATCAAACAGTTGAAATAGCACCAGATATTAAACCAGAAGATGATTACTATCAAATGGAAGGTATTGAAAAATCAGAAGCATTAACAGAAGAACAATTTGATGAAGCGGCTGGTAAGAAAGATGCTTGTTATCATAAAGTGAAATCAAGATATAAAGTTTGGCCTAGTGCATATGCATCTGGTGCCTTAGTTAAGTGTCGTAAAGTAGGCGCTTCAAATTGGGGAAATTCAAAAAAATGAAAATTTCAGAAATAGATAACAAACTTTTTGAGAAGTGTTGGAAAGGCTATAAAAAGCACGGCACTAAAATGATGTTTGGAAAACGTGTACCCGATTGTCGTAAAGTAGAATCAGTGAAAGAAGATGAAAACAAAGAAGTTCCAAATGCAAGTTATGATAATTGGGATCATAAAGAGGCAGTATCATACGCACAATTTCTAGAAAGTCATTTAGGTAAGCCAGATGGATTTACAAATGAACAAGCAGTATGGTATAATAAAGATGGATTCAAAAGAATTGTTTGTAAAGACGAATATGTTTTACACGGTTCTCCTGCTCCACATCATGACTTTGTTTACAGTTTCATAGATTTAGAAGTTCCAGAATCATTAAGCGATGAATTAGCAAAATGTTCAGGTAGTATTTTAATCGACCATTTAAAGAATGAAGTCGGTGCAAGATGTGGGTCATTAACTGCAAACGCAGTAACACTTAACTTTTGTTTAGATGTCGTTGCAGGCAGAGTAGAGCCTACAAAAGACCAATATGAAAGACGTATCTTAGATATGATAGATATGAATGAAAAGGGTAAGAAGTTTGAATTAGATTGGTGGCCTGATGAAACAGGTGATGCTGATCCAGACAACCCTTATTACAAAGAATCAATTAATGTTGAAGAATGTATCTGTGAAGATTTAAGAGCATGGTTTGGTAAAGGTAAAAAAGGTGGCGCCGGAGGTGGTGGCTGGGATCGTTACAATACAAAAGGTGAACGTATTGGTAAATGCGGTGACTCAAAGCCAGGTGAAGGTAAACCAAAATGTCTATCAAAAGCAAAAGCGGCATCATTGCGTTCAAGTGGTGGAAAGAAAGCAATCGCTAATGCAGTAAAAAGAAAAAGAAAAAATGATCCTAACAAGAATAGAAAAGGAAAAGCAAAGAACGTAAATAACCACCCAAAGAAGTAAAGAGCATACAATGGCAGATATGATAATAGAACCAATGTCAACTAGAACAAGTCAGACTTATTGTCAAAATTGCGGACATTCATCACATTGTAGTAGTCCTAAGTATGCAACATTTAAAGACTATGCTATTGACGGTGGAGAGTATAGAGAAGTTAAAATATGTGACAGTTGCAGATGTGCAGACTGTACAAAAACAAGGGATAAAAATGGGAAAGAAAAAATCTAGAGAAAAGTATACCTCTAAGGGCATAGTAGGAAGTCCGATGAAAAGTTCAACTAAGCAGGACCCAGGATATGCGTTTAGACGTAGCCTTAACCAAAGAATAGCATGGAAAGAGGGGCGTAATGTAGTATTAACAATTCCTAATCCAAACGATAAGGAAACAAATAAACCATTTATACGTGTAAATGCTCGTCAAGTATGGGGCGATCCACGTAGACAAGGAAGAGTATAATGAGCGAACTATCAAAAGAAATGAAAAGATTGCGTGATTCTATAGTCAACGCAATACGTGATGAAGAAACTATCAATAGTGAAACCGTCACAAATGAAGTTGTGATTGAAGATGACCAAGACTTTCATGAAGAATTTGGTTATCTAGCTTTCTCAGAAGACGAAAACGATATGTTTGAAGCTGAATATCAAGGACGTAAAGTTAAACTTAATAAGCCAATGCGTGGTGACGTAAAGAAGTTTAAGGTTTACGTGAAGAATGATAAAGGCAATGTTATCAAAGTTAGCTTTGGTGATCCAAACATGAAGATTAAAAAATCTAATCCTGCAAGAAGAAAATCTTTTAGGGCTAGACATAACTGTGATAATCCAGGTCCAAAGACTAAAGCAAGATATTGGTCTTGTAGGAAGTGGTAATTACTAGAAAGGAAATATGGCGAGGTATAATCCTAACACTACCGCACACGAAAGAGGGCCTAAGAAAAGAACTTCAATAGGACATTCAAATAGAACTAGACCGAAAAATAAAAATAAAAGAAGACAATATAAAAAATATAACGGTCAAGGGAAATAATAAAGGGAGCAGAACGCTCCCTTATTTTTTTACATTAATTCGAAATGTGGTCCATCAATAAATGGCCTACGACCTTGTGAACGTCTTAAATCAATATATTCATTCATTGCATCTTGCATAGAACTATCCCATTCACGTAAATCGTTTATATGCCATGCGGCTCCCCAACGAACTTGTACATCTTCTTCATCAGCGGCAATTTTCATTGCATCTGCAATATCATCATATAAATTTAATTCCCATGATGCTCTACCACCAATGTAAGCCATTAAGTCTACTGCCAAACCATCAATATGTTTTGACTTCATAGTTTGTGATGCTCCCTTGGCAACTAACTCTCGTTGTTCTTCTACCGTTCTTAAACCGCAGATTACCCCGAAATCAATTTTAGAAACAGTAATAGCTGTCTTTACAACTCTTACCATTCTTTCATCTACGCCTTCTAGTCTTGCTAGACTACGTTTACTTAATTTAAAAGCCATGTTTAGTCCTCCAATTTTACCTGGCCAGCTTTAATTAGCCATTCTCTGTTTTTCAAGTGTGCTTCTTTGATATCTTCTTTAGATTGTCCATCATATTTGACTGCATGATGATTATCTAACATTACTGTAGTAAATGTTACATAGTCTTCTTTATCTTTATCCCAAATTTTAAAGTCGCCTAATATTCTACCAAATTTGCCTGTCTTGTCTTTGTGTGTCATTATAATCTGACTTGAACCTACTGGCATTAGAAATCTTACAAACTCTTTTGCCGCTAGTCCAAACTTCTTTTCAGTGAGGTCTCTTGTCCTTGACTCAGGAGTATCAATACCCATGATTCTAACTCTTTCTCTGTGCATCCACACTCCAAAGCCTAAGTCAATATCAACATCAACTGTATCTCCGTCTACAATTCTTAATATTTTACATCTGTATTCATACATGTTCTTCGCCTATTTCTTATCATTGTCATCTATAAGACAACCTGGAAAATTCTTTTCAGTTCCATCAGTTATTTTCTTTGCAAGTTTATACGGTAGAAACCCAAAAAGAGGTGGGATAAACGCATGAATAATACCTGTTATTACCATTAGCAAACCAATACCGTTAAAATACATCGCCTTGTAAAAATGAGTGAACCAATTTGCTTCTGCTTTTTTTAAATGATCCACTTCAATTATTTTTTTCATTTTTTACCCTTACCTTTCTTCTTTTTATTTCTAGTAAACTCCCCTAACATTCCGTGGTCTTCGATCCATTTTAGTCTCTCATTGAATTTCACTTCATCACCGTCTTTGATAATTTTATTAATATTCTCTATATAACTTGTCATGTAATGGTCTGGTAATTCTTTACCTACTTCCCAAAATGAAAAATCTTCTCTTGCGGCAAACAACCAAAAACTGTTTACTCCAAAGTTTAAACTATCTGGTTCTTCTAAGTGACAATATTTACCATGGTCTAATAACTTAATTAAAGTACCACCATGTGCGTATCTATGTCTGTGTGTACCTGCTGGTGGGACTAATGCAACAACATCAGTTTCATTGACAACACGTGTAAGTTTAATCTTACCACGCATACTTCTTATTCCGTGTGAGTCAGTTACTTTAGGTTGACCGTATGTGATACATTCTGCAAGTTTAAATCCTGCGTAGTCTAAGTACCAACTTACGATAAGTGCTTCTGCCCCGCCTAAACTATGACCTGTAACTGTTACATCCCATGTTTTATCTAATCTACCCATGATATCATCTGCTATCATTTCGGCAGTTCTGTGAAAACCTGTGTGTAATTCTATTTGTAATCTAAAACTTTTGTCTTTAAAGAAATTAATATCTTGCATTGCATTGTGAGAATTCTTAGTACCTCTGATAGATATGTAATATGATTGATTTGCTTTATCTGATATTATGCAATACTTGATTTCATTTATTTCATTGATGTAGATATCTTTATCGATGCTTTTATATTTTTTCTTTATATCATCGTTTTCTTTATATATGTAACTAGCTAACTCGGCATACCATTTAATCTTTTTCCAATCAATGTCTTTTTTAGTAGTTACTGTTTCTTTGAATTTTCCTTCTAAATTATATTTCTTAACTAGCCACTTTCTTACTCTTTTTGCAATACGGGCTAGTATCCACCCTTGAATTACCCATTTTATAAAATATCTCATCAAAAATACCATCATAGTCCGTCTCCTAAGTTATTAGATAACTACGACTATTTATCAGTATTTTCATATTAAGTGCGTATTATACTATTCCTCGTAAAATACTTCTGTAGGTAAAAACTTCCATTGTGGTTTTTCAGAATAATCACTGAAAAGTGTATGTTCTTCTGGGAATACTTCTTTGAAACTCTCACCTCTTACTTTATCTAAATCGTTAGTGAAACTCCAGAATCTATGCATTTCTTTAGAATTATCAGATTGATTAAAGAATGCAATATGATTATCTACAAATCCATTGATTGCTTTTCTAAGACTATCTAATGTAGTTCTATATGAATAATGTCCATGTCTACATTTGTCTATATCATCACACCAACGCAACATTTTATCACGCCATTCATTGTATCTTTTTGCTACTTCTACTTTTGCTGATAATGGCATAGTTCTTAAATTTAGAAATCTAGGAACATGTAATGGGTGTGTACCAAAGTGTTGGTCATGATATTGAAATAGATAATGGTAATCATGGTATCCTGCTTTTACTTTCCATTCGATATAATCAAGTATATGTAAAACATTATATATGCTTATTGTTACTGAATCATAAAGTTTGATATTATTATTTTGTTTAGCAAACTCTTCCATTCTGTTTATATTTCTCAACATGTGATCCCACTTTACAGGGTGTCTCATATATTCTAATTGTTTGCCTTTGCCATCTATACTAAATCCTATTTCAACAAATTTAAACTCTTTCCAGTATCCCATTACTTTCTGAGGTATGTTTGTTAGATTAGTATCATATTGCAATATAATATTTTTTGCATCACCACTTTCTACGCATTCTTCTAAAAACTTAAAGTGTCTATGTATCATCATTGGTTCACCACCAATAAGATACAATCTATCTATTTTAGATTTGATGCCTGACATATCTTCCCAAAACTTATCTGATTCTGCCCATGCAAATGGATTAGGTGTTATTTTATATTTCTTACCTTGAAGATGTTCAACTTCGATATCAAAATCACGCCTTACGGCTATCTTTGCTTTGTCTCCTAATTTCATCATCTTCATGTAATCAGGTATCCATGAAGAACTAACAATCGGACTGCATATTCTACATTTAAGATTACATAAGTTTCCTAATTGAATATCATAATAGAAAGGAGTATGGTCTTCTGATACTTCGCCTGTTTCTAAATTTGTTATCTTTTGTGCATCTTCAAAAGTAAACTGTTTATTATCAACCCATCTACTTTCATACAGAAGTCTCATACTTCGCATACCAGAGTCTTCTTCATCTTTGCATCGTTTACAATTGGTATGCCATTTACCATGAAGCATATCTAAACGTAATTGTTTACTTGTATCTGAATTTATTGCACCTTTGATTCCTGCTTCTGCAACTGTTAAAGGTTTTCCGTTATTACACAATCTGCCTTCTTGTTCACCATTACTCATAACACAGCAACCTTTAAAAGTTCCGTCTGTTATTACATGTACATCGTGCCAAGGAGCAATACAGAATGTTTTACTCATCTCGTATGAAGCCTTCTTCGTCTATGACGTGTTGGTGCAACTCTGTATATTCTTCTTTGAAATCTGGGTGATTAAGATAGTAACTTGGTCCTCTACCATTTCTAACTGCAAATCTTACACTACCAGGAAACCCTTCTATGTCTCCTTGTTTTCTTGGCATAAAATGAACATGAGGCCACATTACAGATTGTCCTGCAGGCTCTCTCATATTCATTCCAAAATGATATCCGTCTATCTTTCCTTCTTCTACAAGTTTCTCTCCATATTGAACAGTTGCTTGTAAAGTTATTGTGATAAATTTTACGTTATTTTCTTTAGGTACGAATAACAGATGCCCATCACATACTGGCCATTTGTCTTCATATACTCTATAATAAAAATCATCTGCTATTGTAGATTGATGATTCTTTTCAAACGGTGTATCTTCAAACTTTTCTATCATAACATTTTTCCATTAAGGGTTCAATGTATTTATGATTACGTCCATGCGTCCAATACTGGTAACAATTTGTTAACAATGTTTGCTGACTTTTTAGAACTTTCATCAACAAATTCATTAAAGTCAAAGTGTGATTCGTTACCTGCTAAATCACTTAGAACTCTGACAATAACAAAAGGTTTATGCCAGTTGCAACATACTTGTGCAATAGCGGCTCCTTCCATTTCAACTGCATCTGCTTTAAATTGTTCATAAAACATTTCTCTTGTTCTTGTACAAGCAAGATACGTATCGCCTGTTAGTATTCTACCAAAGTGTGCATAATCTCCTATAGCATCATCTACTGCTTTTCGCATTTCTTTAGACATCTTGTAAGATACATCTTCATCTTCATCGACCATGCCAGGAAAACTACCTGGGATTGCACTAATTAATTGTCCATTAACTATTGCACCATAATCGTGTTGAATAATCTGTTCTCCGATTATAACATCACCTATCTTGTATTTAGGGTTAACCCCGCCTGCAACACCTGAGAATACGATACTATCACAACCAAAATGTCCTAGAAGTAATGCAGTTGTCATACTTGCATTAACTTTACCAATACCGCATTCTGCGGCAATAACTTTTACACCGTTCATCGTGCCAAACTGAAATATCTTATTGATAATCGTTTCTGTTTTGGGTTCGTCATCCCACTGCAATTTAGAATATTCTTCTGGTATTGCTGAAATTACACCTACTGTCATTTTATTTCCTTACTTACTAATCCAATAAATCCATACTAACATTGGTATGATTATTAAAAACTGTGGAACAAAGTTAAGCAATATTGCTTTTTCTTTCCACTTATAACCAACGTAGCACCAACCTGCCGCTCCGCATAATTGAAATATACTGTTCCAGGGAGTTATACCTGCAACATGTAAACTCATTGCAATCAATATTGTAATTGCACTTGCGTATTTAATTATTCTTACTGACATTATAACAAATTGAACTTACAAAGTCAATTATAAGTTCCCGTCTTCTCGCATTTCTTTTCTTATTTTTGTTGCACTGATTTCATGAATATCTTTTCCTAAATCATGTTCAGTGAACGTATACCCAACTCCACGACCATAACTAATGTCTACGATATTAGGGACACGCATAATGACGTATTGTTCGTTGTATTTATAACCTTCTAGTTCTAATGAAGTTTGTATCATTTCTGCTACTTGTCCTGATACAAAAGGGTTATCATCTTGTATCACTGTGCGTCCTGCACTAACGTCTTCTCCAACAATACCTCCTACTTCACGTATCATAATACATACTTGTCCTGTTTCTGCCAATGCTCTTTTAAATAACTCTGTATGTCCTTTATGCCAAGGTTGCCAACGTCCTAGCATCTGTGTTGTTGGTTTAGTCCAATCAAACATTATCGTTCTCCATTCTCCAGGCCGCATATCCGACTGGCGTTGTGTTTTGTTTTTTCATAAATCTTTCTACAATGGGAACTAGTTGTACATGAGTGTCATCAAACCATTTCGCAACATGATAATCTCTTTTGTATCTATCAGGCTTTTCAAAGATTTTGTTTGTATCTTCGTATCTGCCTTCTTCGATAGTGTCCATCCATACAGTAAAATCTGCATCGAATTCATCTCTTGCTTTTTGTGTGGGACAAACAAAGTCGGCAACTGCGATTTTGCCGGCCATGACTACTCCATCACTAAGAAACTTCATTCTTTGTGCTTGTTTAATTCTGCCTTCTAAACTGAAATCCCATTTACTCATATCATGCCCTTCGTACTTTTCTCGTACTGCATCTGCATTGACATGAACTCCTCCAAGAAGTTTTGCTAATGGTTCGGCAAGAGTACTCTTGCCACTTCCTGGTAAACCAAATATTAAAATTTTCATGATAATCCTATTTCTAACGTTAAATTGAGAATATAGTGTTTGGATTGGCGTTTGCCAATATTTCTCTAGTACGTTCTGTTTTTAATCCAGTCATTTGTAAAACTGGTCTTGGATAACTACTTGCATTGGAAGTACAATGTGGAACATTACTCCAATCAAATACATGTACTTCTCCGGCACGCCATTTATCATACATGCAGTTTCCGTACATATAAAAGTGTCCTGGTCGCCAATCATCTAGCATGATTGTAATACGTACAATACGTTCCGGATCTTGTGGACATCTATCCCACAATTTATCTATATGCATATTAAACATTTGTCCGGTCATTTGTACGTGTGCTTGCCACTTTACTAAACTAACACCATCACTTGTAAGTTGAAAATAATCCATCATTTTATATAGTGTTGGATATTCTTTTCCCCAATCTGCAAAACTATTTTTGTTAGTAAGCATTAATCCTTTCGGATCACCGCCTGCTTGTTGAATATCATATTCTTCCTGTGTAAGCATTTCAGGATCTTTTTTCTTTTGTGCAAAATGTTTACGTGTTGCCCAATTTACAGGGTGACATGAATTGACTAATCTATCACGTTCTTCTTTCCAGTCACCTTCAAACTTACCAATTACGTCAAACCAATCGCCTGGCTTGTCTTGTATTGTATCGTCAAAATGATATTCGCTATGTGCTACTGTCCAATCCCAACTACTAGAATAATCGTCAGGGTTAGCTAATGTTTTGTTCCAATTGGTTTGGTGTTTCATTTATATAGTATCCTTTTCTATATGAGGTAGACTCCCATCAATCATATGTCCTACATCGTTTCTACGTCTATCTAGCCAACTTTTCTCTACATAGTGTACATACTTTGCATTTGGATCCTTATTAAGTATATAGTGCAAACGTTCATTGGTATAATCTACAGGAATATCTAGTACATTGTCAAGACTTTTAACATACTGATGTCTAAACATGTAAAGTAATTCAACACTTAAAAACGTATGTCGATACTCAATAATATCTTCAATCTTATTTAGATAATTATGCAAACTCTCAACACCACGTTTACGTAATTGGTTTTGTGCAGTAATATTTTGGTCTCTGCCAATAATACCAACTTGCAGATTACCTTTTTCATTAAGCCTACGCAATACTTCTTTATAGTTAGGATACTTTGTGTGTCTTACACCGTCTTTGTCTTTATCAACATAAGGACCGCTGACACTTAGAACATAGTTCTCATGTTCTGTCCAATCATAGTTGTCAATGTTTTCAGGTGTATTCCAAATATCTTTGAACGGTGCCGCATCGTGATTAATCCAGTACTCACGTAATAATTGGTCCCACCCATGCACATTACTGTGCATGGATAAGACTTTACTAAAAACATGATTACCAGTACCTTGCGGTCCAGTAATTACTAGTATGTTTGCCATTAGTCTACTAACTCTGATTTGTATACTGCTTTAATACCAAATGCCTCAGTATTAAATTGCACTAGAGTTTTTAACGCATCAGATGTAACAAATGTCATTAGTGTATCAACTTGTGCATCACCGGCTTCGCCAAGCATCCATTCATACTTACCAACCTTCTTTTGAATCTTTTTAATTGACTCTGGATTGTTTGCTACTTTTTCTAAAGCCGCAATAAGTTTATCTTTGTTTGGATTGCCTTTGTTTACCCAGATTGCTTTTTGTAAACCATCACGAAATGATTTTGCAAGTTTATATGCATCGTATAAAACACTATCTGGTTGTTCACCGTGAAGTTTAACAAATAATTCTTCCATTTGAATTCCTGGATAGTTTGGATCATCTGCATGTGAACCGTCTGGTTGTAGGATACCATGATGAAACCATAGCCTTGCATCACCGGCATCAATAACTGGTTGTACGTGTTTTTTGAAACTTGCAGGATTTTCTCTAGTACCATGTAATTCTCCACGTTTAAATGCTAAACGTCTTTCATTACCTTTCATACCTTTAATCCAATTTACTTTTTCTTTGAAACAAGAAACGTAT
>Ga0160423_10005239_pt1 | contig 10571 bp, 8 predicted proteins | sample CRUFie14St8metaG_FD_108191 | JGI IMG/M metagenome (GOLD analysis project Ga0160423, IMG submission 108191) | Marine microbial communities from the Costa Rica Dome - CRUD Field 142mm St8 metaG | ecosystem: Environmental > Aquatic > Marine > Oceanic > Photic zone | place: Costa Rica: the Eastern... | reverse complement strand
GTCCACGCCGATTGAAGAGAAGATGGACAATGTGGCTTTCTCGTTCTTTCCCCCACAGGGTCCTTTGGGCGAGGAGCAGAAAGGAGTGGCAGCATGTCAGGAAGTTGTCGTTCTCGTTGTCCATTTGGTACGTGTTCTCCCTTGTACATCTCCTGATGATGAAGACTCTGCTTTCCGAGAAGGGGTGCAACCCTGTCGAAATAGGGCTGGTGCAGATGTCTATGACGGCCTTGTTTGGGGGCATCCATGTCCTTGGCCCCGGAGTGAGGAGCAAGTTGTGGAAGAAATCGGGATTAAAGCGAAAGATGTCCGATTCCCCCGCCGGCATTCTCGGGGAGAGTCCTTTGGGAGGAACGTTGGAGGAGCGCGCCAAGGGGTCTGGGAGGGACCATTCTGACCAGTCGAACTCTGTGGAGAAGTTGATACGGGATGCCGAATTTTGGAAGCAGATGGTGGTTCTGGGGGCTCTCCGGGGTAGCACGATCATCCTCGGACTGGTCAGCCTCTCCTATGTGGCTGCGAGCTTCACGGAGACGATCAAAGCCTCGTCCCCGTTGGTGACAGTGCTGTTCTCATGGATGATTCTGGGCGAGCAGACCTCCCTTCCGGTTGTCCTTTCTCTGCTTCCCGTGATGGGCGGGCTCGTTTTGTGCACCTCGAGCGAGCTCAGCTTCCACACGATCGGTTTCCTCGCGGCGCTCTTGAACAACGTTTTGGATTGCATCCAAAACGTCCTCTCGAAGAAGATGATGAAATTGCATGTGACTCCTGTGCAACTTCAATTCTTCACTTCCGTTGTGGGAATGTTCTTCCTGCTGCCAGCGCTGCTGTGGCAACTCCAGCGATCAGCGGTCTCTGCAGAGACAAAGCTTGTTGGCGGGGAGGTGGCGTTTTACATGCTCATTGCTGCTGTGCTCTTCCACGCTCAGTCCGTGTCGGCGTACTGCACAATGTCCCTCATGTCCCCCGTCTCGATGAGCGTCGCAAACACGTTGAAGCGCACGCTCATGATCTTCATCAGCATCCTGTACTTTCACAACACTGTGGGCGTCTCGAACGTGGGCGGCATCCTCATGGTCGTCGGTGGGGTCGCATTGTATAATTATTGCCTCATCGCTCGCCGCCCACGTTCACCACGGCAAAGAGAGGGCTCCCGTGGAAAGCAAGAGACGTAGGTTTCGACGAAGAGCCACAATGCGCACATGGAGGAGCGTCTTTCGGAGCCTGTTTTCTCTCTGCGCTCTTGTCCTTGCCGCTTGCCTCTTTTCAGGCTTGCGCGGATGGTGGGTGGGTCGGGCACGTTAGAAAGCGGACGCCGCGGCGTGATATTACATCTAAGTTTAGGTATGCAAGTGCCGCGGCCCGCCCGCGGTTGTAGTATAATTTTTTTTGTGGTTTGTGTTTTGGGTTGGTTTGCTTTGTGGATAGATAGGAACCTGTTCCCGAGACCCCTCGATCACAACCTGCGACCGCGCCTTCCAGACTTCCTACGCGTGCTGTCCGTTGGCGTTGGCGTGACATCCTCTGTTGAATTCGCAGGAGGGAGACAAGTAAGGAGCAAGGGTGGGCAAAAGGGCGAGAGTCAGTCATCAAGTTCCTCGTTTCGTTTCGTGTTCCGTTCTCTCGTCGTCCCTCGCCGCGCGTGTGCGCGTCGACCGGCGCGGCCAGGCAGGGGTTCGGCCCACCCACGATACGATTCTTCTGGGTTGTCGTGTTGTGTTCTGCGGAAAACGTACCTATGCGGCCAATCTTAATGCCGGAACGGGCCAAGGCACGGAGAGCAGACTGGGCTCCAGGTCCTGGGGTCTTGGTCTTGTTTCCTCCGGTCGCTCGGAGCTTGACGTGGAGCGCGGTGATTCCGAGCTCCTTGCACCTCACGGCGACGTCCTGGGCGGCAAGCATAGCAGCGTAGGGGCTAGACTCGTCACGATCGGCTTTCACCTTCATACCACCAGTGACACGAACGAGCGTCTCCCTTCCGGAGATATCGGTCACATGGACGAAAGTGTCGTTGAACGAGGCGAAGATATGGACGACCCCGAAGACGTGCTCTCCCTCCCTGACCTGAGGTCCGAGAGTCACGGTCTCCTCCTGCTTTCTCTCCTTTCTCTTAGGCGCCATCGTTGCGATTGTAGTGTCCCTCGTTGCTCTTGTCCTCCTCCTTTCGGCACAAGTGCCCTCCGGCCCCTCTCTCGCCCTTTTCGGCCGATTTTCGCCAAGAGGGGGGGGGGCGTAACAAGGGATTTCTACTTGAATCCGCGGGGAATCCCGATCGCCCGCACACCCCCAGGCCGCCGCCGCCGAAATCACACTGGAATTCCTACTCTACCCCCCGGCATCAATGAATTCGCGAAATATCGGATATTTCCAACAAGAAATTTCCATCTTCTTATTGAGGCCAACAAACGATTTCGGGGAAGGCCGCGGGATCTTGGAGGCCGGCACTGCGGCCAGTGTGAACGGTGTGAGGAGCGCGATGTTCATTTCAAGGCACGTGAGGCGCCTGGCCCGAAGGTACGGCAAGCTCTCGCCGCGCGAGGTGAGGTTCCTGCTGTACGCGGTCATCGCCTTTTGCCTTTTAGTTGCATACGCGTCCACAGAGGACCAGGTGACCGACAGGGTGGTGGCCGAGAACTTCGCGGACCACCGAAGGGAGGTTGGGGAGGTGGACCTGCCTTCGGAGGACTACGGCGCGGTGGTGGAGAACGTGACGCAGGTTGTGGAGTTCGGGGACGAGGAGCACACCATCGTGATTGATTTGAGGCCGGACGACCCCACGCACTCGTACCTGGACCCGAACGCCAAGGTGAACAAGAAGAACATCAAGGAGGCGCTGAAGCAGGAGGGGAAGAACAAGGAGGTCGTGGGAGGCCAGTTCCGGGGGCAGTACCTGTCGCACATGGAGATCGGGCACTCGAAGAAGAAGCCGAGGAGCCGGCACCAGACCATCAGCCAGGTTAGGGCCAACCCCCACAGCACGCTGAGAAAGAGGGGCGGATCCCGGGGGTCCAGGAGTCCCTACTCGAAGACCCACACCTCAAATACCGTGTATTACACGAGCAAGGGGGGCAAGTCCAGGTCGGACGGGGACCTGTCCCAATATCACAAGGATGGCCACGGGGTGGGCTAGCGGCCACTTTGGGAGGCAGGGCAGGCGGCACGAAAACCAACCTTTCCCTGCTGTGTGTGTACAACATGAGTGTATTTTTTTTTTGCCTGTAAACCAAACAAAAATAAGGCGTGTGTGTTTTACATCTTGCGGCATAGCATCTTGCCAAAGAGCTTCTTGAGCTTCGACTTCTTTCTCTTGCTCGACTTGCCGCCCTCCTCGTCCTCCTGGCTTTGCATGAAATAATCTACAATCTTCGGGTCCACGTCCCCGGCGCTGATGGCCTTTTTGGTCAGCGGGGCACGATCCCTGGGCTTCTCCTCCTCTTGCACCGGCGGCGGCGGAGGGGTGTCGGGCTGCTGTCGCTCCTCGACCTCGACCGGCGGGCCCTCCGCTCCATGGTCCCCGGCCTCGACGATCTCCTCGACCTCTGGCTCCGGGTCCTCCGCCACCACTGCCGCCTCCACCGCCTGATCCTCCACCACGGCCTCCTCCTCCGCCACCGCCATCGTCGTCGCCTCCTCCCCGCCGCTCAGCGCTCGCATCCTCTCGTACAATTCCGAGGAGGAACCCTCCGTGCCCCGGCTGGCCTCCCGCACCCCCTCGGCATCCATAATGCCCTCCCGCTCCAGCTTGACAGGCTCCCCTGCCTCTGTCGTCTTGGCCCCCCCGTCTTGGGCCCTCGGCAGCGACCTGAAGGACTTGAACTTCGACACGGCCTTGAACTTGGTGGCCAGGGGCGAGGTTATTTCGGACAGCTTGAAGGACATCTCCACCGGAGGTGGAGACGCCTCCACCGCCTTCTCCTTCGCTGATCCGGGTGGCTTTGGGCTCTCCCTCGGGCTCTTTGGAGAGGAGGCCGCGGAGGAGGCCGCCCGGAGCCTCGACACGGCCCTCACGGCGTTCACCGGCGTTGAGATGAGCTCCGTCAGCTTGAGGCTGACGACCTCCGCCCCCGCCTTTACGGGGCTTGGCGTCTTCGGCCTGACTCGGCCGTACCGCTTCCTGTAGTCAGATTTGGGGTCTGAGACCTTGGCAACCGTCTTCTTTTTCGGCGGCGTGAGCTTCTTTGCGCTGAGCTGGTTGGCGCGCTTGGCGCTGTCCAGCGCGGCGAGGTACGAGTCGTTCATCGCTGCCCCGATGGACGCCATCCTGGTCGCCTTGGCCCACTGATTCCTGGTCTGCGGCTCCGGGCTCTTTGGCTGCCTCTCCTTCTGCTTCAGGTTCACCGCCCTGAGGTGGGCGAGGAGAGCCTCCCGCTTCTTGCTGTACGACATCTTCTTCTCGCCCTGGTCGAAGACCTTGTGCGCCTTCGTCGGGGTCGTCCTCCCCGTCCCGCTTGGCGCCTCTTTGGGCCCCATGGTCCACGGATCCCTCTCCTCCAGAGGCTCAGCCGGCTTCTTTTTCTTCTTCCTCCTCTTCCTCTGATTCCTTCGCGTGTCCTGCACCGGGAGGCCCGGAAGTGGACCGCCGGGACCGCCGCTCTGCCCCGGGACGCTGCCGGCAGACCCAGACGAGCGAACGTCAAAGTGCACGGTGACATACCCCGTTGAGTTCACCACCAAGACCGCGTCCACAAACGGGGAAATGTCCCCCTCCTCCTCCGCGATGGGCTGCGCCCGCTCCTCAAGGCTAATCACCTCGGGGGTTGGAGAGCCCGACCCGGCCTCCGCGTCCCCTGGCTCGCTGTCCGCCCTCGAAGGGCGCCGGTTTCCGGCATCCGCCTCGGCCGCGCCAAACCTAGGGGAGTCGATGTCCCTGCTAACGGTGCCCGCCTGGAACTTGAATGACTGGTTCACGTCCTGCACGAAGACCGAGTCCAGCGAGGGCTGCGTTTCAAGAGAGTCGTTCCTGTCCAGTTCCGACGCGGAGGTCGAGGCGGCGTCCGAGACGCCCGCAACGAAGCCTTTGAAGGCCAAGGCCTCCTCTCTCTGCACCCCGCTCACGAACTCGAACCCCTGCTTGATGGCTTTGTGGCGCAGGTCCTGGCGAGCAGCGGGGCGGGAGGAGGACGAGGGGACCGGAAGGACGGAAAAGTCAGCGCCTTTTGCAACGCGGAACGGTCGCAACCGACCCGGGTGCCGGGTACTCGACACTGAACATGCGGGTGCGGTAGGGGTCCTCACCTGTTGCTCCTGCGTTCTTCTCTGCTTGCTAAGCTGGTCGCCCTGCTCCTGGTCTTCGATCAGATCGTAGAAGCTGTAGCTCCGGGGCCTCACCCTGTTCTGGTCGCCCCCGAGGGAGTCCTCCCGGTACAGCGTCTTCCTTGTCGAGTCCATCGCACCCGGAGAGGGCCTTTCCAAGCCACCTTTGGTTTACTGCTGCGCTCCCGCGGAGCACGAGGCCAAGCGCATTGGGTTCCCGTCGCGGCGGCTACCTCGTCTCGAGCGCCACAGCGGGCATGAATCGCCCCCGAACCGCAGGTCGCCTTGCCTGCTTGCCTTCTCTCTTTCCAGTTCCGCGCCCTCTGCGCCCGTCAACAATTCAGCATATTCGAAACTTTCCCTGCCTGAGCTGAGAGGAGACTTTGTCGCACTTCATGCTGAATCTGTATTTTTCTGAGGGGTGCCGCGACGGGACGGGTACCGCGGCACTTACTCCTACAACCCCTGAACCCACAACTTTTTTCTTTCTTTTACTCTCCTCCTCTGTGTCTACCGCTTTGGGATCCTCACTGACGTGGCCCAAAGCGAGATCACACTTTTTGGGTGAAGATCCAGCGAAAAAGGTCGATCGTAACCGACGTTCTCGGGGGCTTCCTCCCCGGGCGACAACGACTCGGGAGGATAAGGCGGGGGCGATACGGGAGGCCTCGACGATGCTGGAGGCCGGGATGCGAGCCAGGCCGTACCTCATCGTCGTCCAGGAGAACCAGCCCGAGGAACTCGCCCGCCTGGCTCAGGACGTGTGAAGAGGGGTGTGAGTGGACCGGGGCTGGCGGCCACCCTGGCTGGCGTGGGTTTCCCTGTACCTGCCTGCCTGAGAGAAGACTTCTCTCACTCCTTTCCGGTGGGTTGGGGGGCCGGGGCGACCAAGGTGACGAAACGGAAGGATCTAACGTTCAACAAAACAACTCGGCTTCTCTGCCTCTCTTAAAGTGTTGTATCTCAGGTACCCCCCTCGCCCTCCTGCCAGTCGTCCTCGTCCTCGTCGTGGCTCCGGTCCATGAAGCCCCTCTCCTCCTCCCCCGCAGACCCGGACCCCTCTATAGTCTCCGCACCGCCCACCACGGCCTCCATCACCTCTTCCTCTTCCTCTTCCTCGTCCCCGGCCTTCTGGAGCTCCTCTCTCACCTCAATGGTCCTCAGGCTGTACCCGACGATGAGGAGCCAGTACAGCAGCCTTGCCATCTCCACGGAGGTGCTCTTGCTCTCGATCCCCTTGAGCTCCTCCGAGTCGTAGTCCGTCCCCACATGCCGCTTGATGAAGGCGTTCATCGCCTCGATCACCTCCTCCCCCGCCCCGGAGGTCATCTCCCTCACGTTAGTGGGCTCCAGCTTCTGCAGGTACTCCAACAGGTAGTTCCTGTCCTCGCTGGCGGCGGCCTCGTGCATGGAGACCTGCTCCCTGAGCGTGTGGAGCTCCCGCTCGAGCTGCTCGATGTACTCCATGGCATCCACGGACTCCGCGCCCTTCTCATTGTGCCACCTCAAGACCTCGCCAGAAATGTTGATCTGCTGGGAGCCCTCGGCGTACTCCTGCGTCGGGTCGCCGTCATCCTCGTCGCTGGGCGACGGCAGCGCGAGCGTCTTCGTCACGTCCATCCTGTACTGGGCGTTGCGAAACATGTATCCCGTCATCATCACACTCAGCATGAGTTGGGCGAGATTCTCGCCAACCGTCTTGATGGTGACGTCGAAATACTTGGACGGGAGGTTGCCAAGCATGTTCGAGATGGTCTGTTTCATGGCGTCCACAATCTCCGGGGAGGCCTGGGCGGTGAACTGGTCCATCACCTGGGGCTCCACCTCTTGTACAAACTTGAGAAGGAAGCTCCCCTCCCCGTCCTCGGCCTCCTCCTCCACGTCAGGCTCCACGCCCTGGTCCGCCTCCTCCGCCCGCACTCCGACCCACCTGCGCCTTCGGGGACTCGCGAACACGGAGGCCGCTGACCCCGACGTCGTCGCCCCCGCCGCGCTTGCCGCCCTTAAACGACGCGAGCTACCTTCCCTCTGTCTCCTCGCGTGCTCTAGTAGCCGTCGCGGAACGACCTCCCGCGGGGGGCCGTGCCCTTTCGCGCATGGCTCCGCCAGCGCTCGAACTGCCGGTCGGCCGAACACCATCGCGAAGACCTAGACCCAGCCTTGGGATCGGCTATGCGGCGCCGGTGCCGGCGCGGCGCTCTGTGCCTCAATCGCTGCCGAAGCGATCCTTGTGGGCTGCCTCATCCGCCTTTGGGGGCCCTCGCCTTTGGGGTCGGGATGAGGAGGATTCGGAACATTTCCGGACGGAAAACTTGTTTTGGAGCTCCTCGAGGAGCGAGCTGTTTTCGACCCCTCTAGGCAGGGAGGAGGCAAAGCCAGTGAAACACTCCCTCTGTCCATCCGACGAATCCGACGATTGAGGGCAGGCAGGCATCGCAGCGATGGAGGTCGCGAGAGAGGGTCGGCTCGCTAGCCGGCGGCTGGCCGCCCTTCCAGGGTCCAGGGTGCGCAGCGCGTCGCGCCGTTTGAGGACGACCGGTCCCGCCCCATTTTCCGTTCGTTCCCCCGTGACCACGATGACCACCCGGAGGAAACCGGAGGTCAAGGCGAGGGCCGTCCAGAGCCCTGACGAGTCCAAGGGTGCGAAGAAGGGAAGCAAGAAGTCGGCCGCGAAGGCCTTCAACCTCCTCCCCGTCTACGAGAAGACTTTTGCGGACCACTTGAACCCAATTTTGGCGTACAGGTGCATCACCAAGGAGGATTCCAGGGAGGCCCCGAGCTTCCTCTTCGAGTCTGTCGAGTGAGTTTGCCGCCCGCTGATCACTTCTGATTCATCCATCCATCGACCGCTCGAGACTCTCCCCTCCCTTCGCTGACCAACCCGCAACGCGCTCAACCCCAAAACCAAAAGGAACGGCGAGCAGCAGGGCCGGTACAGCTTTGTGGGCTCCAAGCCCAAACTCGAGGTCTTGGGCGCGGGTTCCAAGGTCACGATCATGGACCACCTGTCAAGGACCAAGGAGGTCATGGAGGTCGACGACCCGCTCTCCGTGCCGGAGTCCCTGAGCAAGAACTGGAAGATTGGGGAGACTGGAGATTTGCCTGACGTCTTCTCGGGCGGCTGGGTTGGATACATCGGGTACGACACGGTCAGGTACGTGTACCCGAACAAGATTCCGTTCGAAACTGCCCCGGAGGACGACAGAGGCCTGAGCGAGATGTACCTCGCTTTGTACGACAAGGTTGTGATCTTCGATAACGCGAAGAAGTGCGCCTTCGTCGTGGTTTGGGTGGACTTAGATGCCTACGACTCCAAGGAGGAGGCCGTCGCGGACGGCAAGAGTTCGGTCTCGGAACTCGTGAATGAGCTCAGGGCGACCTACTCGCCCCCGCTCATGCCGGGACACATCAGCATCGACACCAACGCCTTCAGTGCGACGAAGATGCCGTGCAACATGACGAAGGAGGACTTCCTGGCTGCGGTGGACAAGACCAAGGGGCACATCCAGGCTGGCGACATCTTCCAGCTCGTGCTGTCCCAGAGGTTCGAGAGGAGGACCTTCGCGGACCCCTTCGAGATCTACCGTGCACTGAGGGTGGTGAACCCCTCGCCCTACATGATCTACCTTCAGACTGCGGACGCCATCCTGATCGCCTCGAGCCCGGAGATCCTCTGCAGGGTAGACGCGTCTCGCGTGGTGACCAACAGGCCGCTAGCGGGGACCAGGAAGCGCGGGAAGAGCCAGGAGGAGGATCTGGCGCTTGAGGAGGACCTGCTGGCCGACGAGAAGGAGAAGGCGGAGCACATCATGCTCGTGGATCTCGGCAGAAACGACGTCGGCGTCGTGTCTAAGGACGGCACGGTAGTCGTGGAGTCCATGATGGACATCGAGAGGTACTCGCACGTGATGCACATCTCGAGCACGGTCACCGGGGAGCTAAAGGACTCTGTTTCATCGTGGGACGCGCTGAGGGCGGCCCTGCCAGCCGGCACGGTGAGCGGGGCGCCCAAAGTTAGGGCAATGCAGATCATTGACGAGCTGGAGGTGAATAGGAGGGGCCCTTACGCCGGGGGCATCGGGTACGTCGGTTTCAACCAGAACACCGACATCGCTCTCGCGCTGAGGATGATGATCATCCCGACGTACTCCAAGGACAGGCTGTATTCCTACGAGGGAGGGGAGTCGAGGAAGGAGTGGTGCGTTTACATCCAGGCGGGGGCTGGGCTGGTTGCGGATTCGGACCCTGAGTCGGAATACCAGGAGACCGTGAACAAGTCGGCCGCGTTGTCCAGGGCCATCGACCTCGCGGAGGACGCCTTCATGGACAACAAAGAATGAGACCATTGATCTGTTTTACTGAAGTTATTGTTTTTTTTTGTTTTCTTTTTTTTAGTGTGAGGTGGGGACTTGCCTTGCCCACGGCCCTACTCCTTGGCGTCCTCGTCCTCCACGGACGCCAGGTTCGCCGTGGCCTCCAGCTGCTGGTTCAAGGTTGACCTCAAACCCTGGAACTCAGTTCTCAGCTGCTCCACTTCCTGGTTCAGGGTCGTCCTCAGATCGCCAAGTTCCTGAAAAGGTGGTGGAACGTGTGTGTGTTTGCGCGCGCGTGGAGGAGGGGGGTGGGAAGAGAAAAATTATCAGAGCTTCGCCCACCCAGTGCCATCGAGGACAGTCTAGTGCTACTTACCGTCCTGTACGTCTTCACCTGGTTGTCGAGCTTGGTTCTCCAGTCTTGCAGATCCTGCGGACGGGCCAGGAGGCGGGGGGTTATATGTTGTGGAGTCAGACAGTGGCTGCGGCGTCCCGTCCAGTTTCTGCGCGACCTACCTTCTTCAAGTTCGCCACGCGCGACAGGAGCTCGTTTCGCGACTGTTGCAGCTCCTGCGAGAGCGTCGAGAGGTAGCGTCGAGTGAGGTGGCGGGCAGGGGGGTGGGGGTGAGAGAAAGCGTCAGCGTCGCCGCGGGAAAGGGTCTCGCCCCGCCTCCGTGGTCTCACCTGGAGCTGCTTGGTCTCGAACTGCATCACAGAGTCAAGCTGGTTTCCTTCTCCTTCGGCCATGTTCACAAGGTCTTGTCTTGGTCTCTCACGCTGCGTTCCTCGCGCTCGCACCTGTCACAGCGCGGCACGCTGTACGATTTGCGAACATTAACGAACACTACTTTGTAAAATCGGTTTTTGGCGGATTTGAATAGCCCCAAGGCGAGGCCTTGGATCCCCGACAGACCAGTGGGAGGTGGGGAAGTGGGGGGGGGGGGGGGGGAGAAAAAGCGCGGGGCCGGGCCCCCCCTGGAGCCGGGAGAGGGCAGGCGGGGACAG
>Ga0160423_10005238_pt1 | contig 10572 bp, 6 predicted proteins | sample CRUFie14St8metaG_FD_108191 | JGI IMG/M metagenome (GOLD analysis project Ga0160423, IMG submission 108191) | Marine microbial communities from the Costa Rica Dome - CRUD Field 142mm St8 metaG | ecosystem: Environmental > Aquatic > Marine > Oceanic > Photic zone | place: Costa Rica: the Eastern... | reverse complement strand
CAAATCCTGATTTACTCCTATGAGACGTCCCCTTCATTACGATATCTGTTGGTCCCTCGTGAACTATTTTCCATGGTCTTGCACCATAAATAGCGTCTCCATTCACTCTCAACCACTTTCCAACTTCCAATAAGTTTGCTACAGACTTAGGCGGAATCTTACCTGTTCCGTCAGGGCCAACATTAAGTAAAAAATTTCCGCCTTTGCTAACATTTGCGATCAGCCAATATAACGTTTCCATAGGAGACTTCCAGTCTGTATCATATGACTTATATCCCCACGAATTATTTGTTGTAGCTATCCCTTCCCATGTTGTATCACTTGCCTCATCTGGAATAACATTATCTCCCGGAATTCCAATGTCTCCGAAGCCATTTCCGACTCGCTGATTAACTAATATCTCTGGGTTTGCCTCATAAATTGTTTTATAAAAATCGAAACTATGATGAGGTGGAATATAGATGGGTGTATCTAGCCAAATTTCTTTTAAATCATAATTCTGCACAAGCTCTCGAACTTGAGGAAGAGATTTGTTGGCAATATAATCATCAAATCTTACAGACGCAGGATCAAAATAATTTGGAAATAAATGCTGCTTTGGTTTTTCTGGACCATAATCTTTCATTCCGGAATCTCCACCGTCTTTCCAATCTAAGGCATGGGAATAATACACCCCGAATGCGATTCCATGTTTTTTACACGCCTGCTCTAACTCTCTAATAATGTCTCTTTTAAAAGGAGTAGCCTTTACTACGTTATAATCACTAACCTTTGAATCAAATAAAGCAAATCCATCATGGTGCTTTGAAGTAATAACCATGTACCTCATTCCAGCAGCTTTAGCAATTGATGCCCACTCATCGGCATCAAAATTTATTGGATTAAAGGTATCAGCCAATTTGGCGTATTCTGCCCTCGGAATTTCTTTTCTTCTCATAATCCATTCGGCCACAAGAGGTCCCGTCCCTCCATCTTCCATCCTCTTGCCCTTCCAGACTCCTCCGCATTGTGAATAAAGGCCCCAATGAATAAACATACCGTATTTATTATCATTAAATCTTTTTCGACCGATTTGCTTTGGCATAGAAGCGTTCATCTTCTTCCATAAAGCCTCAAATTTTAACATTTCAGGAGAGCCCGGAATTCCGGATCCATTAACGCCTGCAGCGTATGCATTCATAAACGCCGGGAATAATGCGGTTGCAGCAGATGAGTATATAAAGTTTCTTCTAGTAATAATCATAATTTAAGCAATATATATTAATAATCGAAAAAAATATATTAATAATCGAAAAAAAAGTAAAAAGAAATCTTTTAAAAAGTAAATAAAAAGGTAAAAACAAGTAATAACGTAATTTTTAAAAAATATGAGCTCAAATATTGCAGAAAGAAAAGAGATGATCTTACGCATACTAGCGCAGGATCAGTCAATTAGCGTTAGCGCATTGTCAAAGCAACTTGGCGTTACCGTGGTAACCACTCGTTCAGATTTAGCAACACTAGAAGCGGAAGGGTACCTAGTTAGAACGCATGGAGGGGCTATTCCTACAAGACATCCTAAAATAATGGAGAGAATACAGAAAAATCGTGATGCTAAAAATGTCATTGCCGCTCACGCCGCCAACTTCATCGAAGATGGAGACACTATTATTATTACTGCCGGAACCACTACCGCGCTAATTGCTAAATATTTACTAGGGAAAAAGGACATTCATATTGTTACCAACAATACGCTAGTATTGACATACGCTCAGGTTAGTCCTCATGTAAGAGTCACATTGATCGGTGGAGAGTTTAGGCCTTCTGAAGAAGGAGTTGTTGGGCCTATGGCAATGGCTCTATTAGATCAATTTCACGTGTCGAAAGCGTTCATTGGTATTGATGGAGCCTCTATTAAGCAAGGGTTTACGGCTCACTTTCTAGAAAGCGCAGAACTTGTTAGAAAAATGGCCGAGCAAGCAAACAAGATTTTTGTTCTATCTAGTTCAAAAAAATTTGGCAAGCCCGGGTTTGCGAGAATTATTCCTTACGATTTAGCGGATGCTTTAATTACCGATGAGGATTTAAACAGCGAAGAAGAAAACGCTCTACTAAAGGCTAATGTTCAAATTATAAAGGCGAATACAAAAAAGGTGAATCATGGCGACTAAAATTCTTATGCCCAGACAAGGACAATCTGTTGAATCTTGTATTATCATTCAGTGGAATGTAGCTGAAGGAGACGACGTTACTGAGGGTGATTCGTTATGCGAAGTTGAAACAGACAAAGCTACTTTTGAAGTAGAATCAACATGTAGCGGAACCGTTCTATCAATTTTATATGATGTAGATTCAGATGTAGAGGTTCTAAAACCCATAGCAATTATTGGATCTTCAAATGAAGACATATCATCTCTCATACAAGAAAAGCCAGAAACTGCATCAGAAAAAAATATTGACGAAAATAAATCTTCAGCCCTTATTATCTCTTCATCAGATAATACGAAAACAGTAGTAGATAATACAAAACACACCACTGAAAAAATATTTCCATCTAACGTTGGCGCTTCTCCACGAGCTAAAAAAACTGCGTCAGAAAAAAATATTGATTTATCTATAATCAAAGGAACGGGTCCTCTTGGAAGAGTTATTGCAAGAGACGTCATTACTTTCTCTGAAAATAATTCTGCTAAAAAGATTACGCTTGGTGACTTTACTGAAATACCAGCTAAAGGAGTCAGAAAAATAATATCTGAGCGAATGCTTGCTTCTCTTCATAGTTCAGCCCAATTAACCATAAATAGCTCTGCCGATGCGCAAAAAGTTTTAGATTTAAGAAAATTATTTAAAAACTCTGATAACGCTGAATTTAATAATATAAGCATAAATGATTTAATATTATTTATCGTAACAAAAACGCTTACTCGCCATAAAGAATTTAACTCTCACTGGGAAAACAATTCATTAAAAAAATATGATGATGTACATATTGGATTTGCGGTGGATACTCCTCGTGGTCTTATGGTGCCCGTACTCAAAAATGCTGATAAACTCAGTCTGCCTGAGCTATCAAAAGAAGCGAAACGACTTGCTAGTTCATGCGTAGATGGAAAAATTAATCCTGACGAATTAATCGGAGCAACATTCACGGTCACTAACCTTGGATCAATGGGAATAGAAAGCTTTACTCCTGTGCTAAACTTACCAGAGGTTGCTATTCTTGGAATTTGTTCCATTTATCCTAAACCTTTTTACAAAGATGAAGAAGTTTGTTTTAGCCCACACATGGGCCTATCTCTTACCTTTAATCATTGTGCAACAGACGGAGCTCCTGCTGCTAAATTCTTATCAGACATAAAAAATTCAATTTCAAGCGTTGATGCCATTTTATCTGAAAAAATATTTTAATACTAAATAGGAAATAACATGCCAAAAAATCAAATTATTGACCCTAATGAATCTCGTAAAAAAAGTGAAATAACTTTTTCACCCATACCCGTAAATCAATATTCATCGAATATTAAAAATGAAGTTAAAGAGCTTGGAAATGAGCGAATGATAAAAATATATAAAGATATGCTTTTTATTCGCGAGTTTGAAACAATGTTAAACCTCATTAAAACTCAAGGAGAGTATGAAGGCATTGCATATAATCATCTTGGTCCCGCGCATTTATCAATTGGACAAGAAGCAGCAGCGGTTGGGCAATCTGTACATTTAACTCCAGAGGATTTCATCTTTGGCTCTCATCGTTCGCATGGAGAAATTTTAGCTAAATGTTTTTCTGCTATAAGTCTATTTAATGAAAAAAATCTTCTTAAAACAATGGAAGATTTTTTAGACGGAGACATAATTCAAGCATTCGATGTTGATGATTACAAAAATATAAATGATTTGGCCGAAGACTTTATTCTTTATGGAACGCTAGCAGAAATTTTTGCTCGAAAAACGGGATTCAACAAAGGATTTGGAGGATCAATGCATGCCTTTTTTCCGCCTTTTGGATCCATGCCAAATAATGCCATCGTGGGTGGCTCCGCAGACATTGCTCTTGGTTCCGCTCTATTTAAACTAATCAACAGAAAAAAAGGTATTGTCATAGCTAATATTGGTGACGCCTCGCTTGGGTGCGGTCCTGTCTGGGAAAGCTTCTCGTTTGCCTCCATGGATCAATTTGAAGACCTATGGGATAAAGAATTTGGCTTTCCTCCAATACTTTTCAATATTATGAACAACCACTATGGTATGGGAGGACAAACCGCTGGCGAAACAATGGGTTTTGATATAGCCGCACGAGTTGGCGCCGGAATTAATCCTTCACAAATGCATGCCGAAAGAGTGGATGGATACAATCCATTAGCCGTTGCTGATGCTACCTTGCGATGTAAAAATAAACTTGTTGAAGGAAAAGGGCCTGCTTTTCTTGATATTGTAACTTACAGAATCTCAGGACACTCTCCATCTGATGCATCATCCTACCGCTCTAAAGAAGAAATGGATTTGTGGCAACAGAATGATTGTATTGACTTGTATAAAAATTATTTAGTCTCAAACAAAATAATAAATATAAATGATGCTGAAATAATACAATCTCAGGTTGTAACCAGAATAACGAATACTTTATCTAAAGTTGTGGATGAAAATATTTCTCCTTATTCCAACGCCATTGATATTGAAAACGTTATGTTTTCCAATAAAAAAATAGAGGCACTAGATAATAGAGAAGCGGAAACTCTTCTTCCTTTAAAGGAAAATCCTAGAGTTAAACAATTAGCTAGGAAAGAGCGTTATGCATTTAACGATGAAGGTGCTCCTATATCAGCAAACAAACTATTTACATATAGAGACGGCATCTTTGAAGCTATGGCGCATAGATTTTATAGCGATTCCACTTTTGTGGCGTACGGAGAAGAAAATAGAGACTGGGGAGGAGCATTTGCCTGCTACCGTGGACTAACCGAATCATTACCTTATCATCGCTTGTTTAATTCTCCTATTTCAGAAGGAGCAATTGTAGGTACAGCTTGCGGGTATGCATTAAGCGGAGGAAGAGTCTGTGCGGAATTAATGTATTGCGACTTTATGGGAAGAGCAGGAGACGAAATTTTTAACCAAATTTCAAAGTGGCAAGCAATGTCCGCTGGCATTTTAAATATGCCGCTAGTTCTACGAATATCTGTAGGAAATAAATACGGCGCTCAACATTCGCAAGATTGGTCTGCAATGGTTGCGCATATTCCGGGATTAAAGATTTTTTATCCTGCCACCCCGACCGATGCTAAAGGGATGTTAAATTTGGCTTTATCTGGAACGGATCCGGTAATATTTTTTGAATCACAAAAAACCTATGGTATTGGAGAGCAATTTGAAACCGAGGGCGTTCCAAAGGACTATTATGAAACAGCCGAAGGGGAACCAGCAATAAGAAGAAAGGGGTCTGATATCACAATAGTAACGATTGGTCCTGTTCTATATTCTGGAATGTCAGCCGCAGCTATCTTAAAAGAAAAGTTTGGTCTTGAGGCAGAAGTGATTGATCTTAGATTTATAAACCCATTAAATTACGACTCTTTAGTTTCTTCCGTTCAAAAAACGGGCAGAGTTGTTCTAGCATCTGACTCAGTTGAAAAAGGCTCAATTCTTCATACAGTTGCATCCAATCTAACAACATTGTGTTTTGATAACTTAGACGCTCCTCCTGCCGTTGTAGGTTCTAAAAACTGGATAACACCGGCCGCCGAAATGGAAAAGGAATTCTTTCCTCAACCAGACTGGATAATCTCTGCGATCCATGAACGAATTTTACCACTACCTAATTTTAACCCAACTCAAAACTATACAAGAGAGGAGATTAGTCGACTTGCAAAAAAAGGTGTATAACGAATTAAGTCGTATTGCTGCATCAATTAAAAACTCAGTACCTAGAACCGAAGAGACTAATAATCACGTCCATTCTCATTATTCTTTTAGTCCCTATAGCCCAACTGATATCGTTACTGAAGCGCTCAAAGCCGGCATACAAACAGTGGGACTTATGGATCATGACTCCGTAGCCGGAGCTCATGAATTTATCTCAGCGGGCCAAATTATGGGTATAGCTACGACTGTCGGATGTGAAATAAGAGCTTCACTGGACAACACAATATTTAAAAATAAGAGACTTAATAATCCAGATGAGAATAATATTATCTATATGGCGTTTCACGGAATCCCCCATCAAAACCTTGAAAAGGTCGAAGATTTCTTAAAACCTATTCGAGCAACAAGAAAAGTAAGAATGGAGAAAGAAACACAAAAACTTAATGATTATTTATCTCGGTTCAATATGGATATATCTCTTTCCTTTGAAAAGGATGTTATGCCATTAACTAAATACCATAGCGGAGGAACTGTTACTGAAAGACATATTCTCTTATCGCTTTCTAATAAATTTATTAAAAATTTTGGCAAAGGTAAAAGTCTTGTTTCAATACTAGAGAGATTGGATATTGATATTCCAAACAATCTGCTTCCTCTGCTAAACGATGAAAACAATGAACACTATACTTACGACTTACTCGGACTGTTTAAATCAGACTTAGTTCCACATTTTTTCATTTCATCATCAAATAATGAATGCCCAAAAGTTGAGGAGGCAGTGAATTTTTCCTGTCAAATCGGAGCTATTCCAGCATATGCTTATCTTGGAGATGTTCATGAATCAGCAACAGGAGACAAAAAAAATCAAGCTTTTGAGGATTCCTTTTTGGATGACTTGATAGACGAGTTAGTTAAGCTAGGCTTTCAGGCGGTAACCTATATGCCGCCACGAAATAAAATTCAACAGCTAATTAAGCTTCAAAGTCTATGTCAAAAAAATAATCTTATGGAAATTAGCGGAGTTGATATTAACAGTCCGAGACAATCATTTAATTGTCCAATACTGCTTAACAAAGAGTTTAGTCACCTTGTAGATGCAGCATGGGCGCTGATAGCACACGAAAAACTTTCTTCTGAAAATGAATGCGAGGGATTATTTAACCAAAACAGTAAAAATTTTTCTCTTAACTTATCAGATAAGATCAAGCATTATGCCAAAGTAGGGAAAGCCTTAGATCCATGTAAGATAATTATTAAAGGAGCGCTTATATGAATATAATTGACGTTGCTACTAAAATCAGGGGCTTAACGTTCCAAGATTCTGCAGGCTCAATTGTGCACTATACAAATGAGATTAAGTCCCCAGATCTTATTTGTGATTTCAATGAGCTTGATACTAAGTTTAATAATACATACAGATCTGTCAAAATTAACGACATTGGCAATTTTTTAATTGGTCGTGATTATGACGACGCTTGTTCGGGCGGCAATGACGCACCAATTCAACAAGGCCGAAATGCAGTTATTAACAATCATGTATGTGTTGTCACAGGAGGCGCACAGGGATTTGGAGAAGGAATTGTTCGAGGACTTGTCCATCATGGCGGAATTGTTTTTATAGCAGATATTAATATAGCAGGTGCCGAATCATTAGCAAAAAAACTTAATGAAGAACATAAACGATCAGTTGCATTTGGCATTGAGTGTGATGTCACCTGTGAGGAATCAGTAATGAAGATGGTAGAAAAAATTGTGTATGCCGTTGGAGGAATAGATATATTTATTAGCAACGCTGGAGTTTTAAAGGCTGGGAGTGTTAAAACATTATCAAAATCTGATTTTGAATTGGTTACTAATGTTAATTATATGGGTTTTTTCTTATGTACTAAACATGTATCTCCAATAATGGAAAAAATGCATTCGTCTTCAAAACAATATACAACAAATATAATTAATATTGCATCTAAATCAGCGCTTGAGGGCTCTAATAAAAACGGGGCATACGCCGGATCTAAATTTGGAGCTATAGGACTTACACAAAGCTTTGCAAAAGAGCTTATCTCAGACGGCATAAAGGTGAATACGATTTGTCCTGGTAATTTTTTTGATGGCCCGTTGTGGTCAGATCCCAAAAATGGATTATTCATTCAATATCTAAAAAGCGGAAAGGTACCAGGAGCAAAAACCACACAAGACGTTAGAGATTATTACGAGTCAATGATTCCTATGGGCCGAGGATGTACTTGTGAGGATTTAATCAAAGCTATTTTATATTTAATTGATCAAAAGTATGAAACAGGCCAAGCGCTTCCTGTTACAGGCGGGCAGGTAATGCTAAACTAATGAGGAAAAAATGAGAACAAAAGCAGTTCGACTATATGGAGCAAATGATTTGAGAATGGAAGAATTTGATCTTCCATCAATAAAGAGTAATGAAATTCTTGCAAAAGTAGTTTCAGACTCTTTATGCATGTCATCATTTAAAGCATCCAATCAAGGCTTTAATCACAAACGTGTTCCTGATGATATTGATCAAAATCCAATAATTATTGGACATGAATTTTGTGGTGAAATTATTGAGGTGGGCGATGAATGGACAGGTAGTTTTTTCTCAGGACAAAAATTTGCCATTCAACCTGCTCTAAATGATCCGAACGGTCCAGTAGGCTTATTGTCTGCTCCGGGTTATTCTTATCCATTTATAGGCGGAGATGCACAATACGTGATTATACCCCCGGAAGTTATGCAAAACGGATGCCTTCTTCCTTTTGAAGGAGAGGCCTTTTATCTAGGCTCTTTGGCAGAACCAATTTCTTGTGTAGCTGGCGCCTGTCATGCAAATTATCACACAAAACAAGGGAGTTATGATCATGAAATGGGCATAGTCGAAGATGGTGCTTTAGCCTTGTTAGCCGGGGTTGGGCCAATGGGATTAGCTGCAATTGATTATATTTTCCATTGCGACAGAAAGCCCAAATTTATGTTGGTTACTGACATAGACCAAGAACGACTAAATCGAGCAGAAAGCATATATTCGAAAGAGAGAGCTTTAGCCCAAGGCATTGAAATAAAATATATTAACTCTGCAAAAGTTGATTCATCTTACCTTAAATCTATTTCTCCTGAAAATGGATATAATGATGTTTTTGTTTTTGCGCCTGTGGCATCATTAATTGAACAGGCAGACGAAATCTTAGCTCATGACGGCTGTCTGAACTTTTTTGCCGGACCATCTGATCCTAAATTTTCAGCTTCCATGAACTTCTATGATATTCATTATAGCGCTACCCATGTGGTAGCTACAAGCGGAGGTAATACAAATGATTTGAAAGAAGCTCTAGACTTAATGTCTAATGGAGGAGTTGATCCATCCGCTCTCATAACGCATGTTGGTGGACTAAATGCAGTTCCAGAAACAACATTAAATTTACCAAACGTCCCCGGAGGAAAGAAATTAATATATACTCATATCGACTTTCCTTTAACAGCGCTTGATGAGTTTAAAAATAACGACGGAGAGCTGTATAAACAATTAGATATGCTGATTGATCAAAACAATGGTCTGTGGAGCCCCAAAGCAGAAAAATATCTGTTAGAAAAAGCACCAAAAATATAAAATGAGTAAAGCATTTATAGCGATAGACCTAGGAGCATCTAGCGGAAGAACAATGCTAGGCATTCTTGATAATAACAATTTAACTATTAAAGAAATAAATAGATTTTGGAATGGTCCAAATAATAACGATGGAGTTCTTCGCTGGGACTTCTCTTCGCTATTATCAAATATTAAAAATGGAATAAAACTAGCAGAATCAGAACATCCTATATCATCAATAGCAATTGACACATGGGGAGTTGATTTTGGTCTCATTGATAAAGACGGGGCTTTATTAGAAGAACCCGTACACTATAGAGACGACAGAACTTTAGGATTATTTGAAGAGGCATTTAAGCTCGTTTCGAAAAAAGAGATATACCAAAAAACTGGTATACAATTTATGGAGCTAAATACTTTATATCAATGCTTAGCGTTAAAATTACAAAATGATAAAAGCTATCTAGAATCTTCCAACCTTATTTTCTCTCCCGATTTGTTGTCCTATATGCTAACAGGAAAAATTTATGCGGAAAAAACTATAGCGAGCACTTCTCAATTTTATAACCCCTCTACACATTCATGGGATATTGACTTACTTCAAAGACTAGGAATTAGAACTGATATTCTTCCCAAGCTCGTTAATAGCGGATCTAATGTTGGATTTTACAAGGAAATACCTGTAATAGCGGGGGCAGGCCATGATACCGCATGTGCATTTGCTGCTGCTCCTATTGAAAAATCCACTAGAAGCGCTATTTTAAGCTCTGGAACATGGTCTTTATTTGGATGTGAATTAGAAAAACCATTAATTAATGATGAAGCATTAAATGAAGACTTCACGAATGAGGTAGGCGTTAACAATTCTATCAGATTTTTGAAAAATATGAATGGATTATGGATAATTCAAGAACTCAAAAGAATCTGGGATAAAAATGGTTATTCCTATAGCTTTTCAGATATGGTTACAATGGCCGAAAGAGCTACTCCATTTAAATTTTTTATAAATCCTGCCCACGAAATGTTTTTTTCGCCTGGTGATATGGAAAATAGAATTAAAAAATTTTGTGATCAAACTGGACAGAATTCACCTACCACGCATGATGAAATAGTAAGGGCTGCTTATGAGGGATTAGCAT
>Ga0160423_10005237_pt1 | contig 10572 bp, 8 predicted proteins | sample CRUFie14St8metaG_FD_108191 | JGI IMG/M metagenome (GOLD analysis project Ga0160423, IMG submission 108191) | Marine microbial communities from the Costa Rica Dome - CRUD Field 142mm St8 metaG | ecosystem: Environmental > Aquatic > Marine > Oceanic > Photic zone | place: Costa Rica: the Eastern... | reverse complement strand
TTTGGATCGTAGAAATACATATACATATTTCCAGCAATCTCTCTATTTGTTCTTGTTAATGCATCATCTCTTAGCAGTTGTTTTCTGCTTGGCATATTGAGATCTTTTATCTTACTTTGGAACCATTTGCGGGATTTGTTTGTCCTCGCAGTAACTCCAGCACGTTGTGCTCCAGCCTGTAGTGTATCAAATAATGATGCCATAATGTTATTTATATGATTAAGATAGGACTTTTATACCAAGATTCTTTAAAGTTTCTTCTGTCCAGACTTGGAATTTCCATCCCTTATGTTTGGCGTAAGCGTCTGCTGCCTCCCATTTATCGTTGTTTCTGGCATATGTAAGCATTTCTGTTACATACTTTTTGGTCTTTCTTGAGCGTTTTTTTGGTGGGATTGTTTCTTTTTTTGGTTTGATTTCAACCAGATATATGTCTTTGTTTGCCATTTCTATAAGCAAATCTACATAGTATCTGTGGATTTTATTATCGACTGTTGACTTATATGGAACTACAATATCTTCACTATTCCAACCTTTTACCTTTGGATTTTCTTCTAACCATCTGAATGTATTTCTTTCCCATAAGGATCTATAAACCACTTTAAGTGGATTACCGATATACTTTTCTGGTCGTTTTATTGTGTATTTCCCTTTGTATGCCATATAAATAGTCTATAAATAGTTATAATAATTTTATTTATAGGACTTTTATCGATGACAGCAGTAACATTTCCCAGCAATCTCGGACAACTGATAGACCAAGATGGTGGATTCCCACATTGTAGAATATCAACGAGTCAACAAGGTGTAGAACTTGAAACAATCAATCTATACGTTCCATCAGGATTAACAATATCAGACGGTGCAAGTTACCAGGGCGTGGATATGTCTAAAGTAACTATAGCAGAACAAAAAGCTGCAGGAAATAATTTAAGCGATGCAGATTTAGAAATACTTGGACTCAAAGGATTAGAACAGGTATCTGATGTATTTGGTGAGTTTAATGCAGGAGCAATGCTTCGAGATGGTATAGCAATCAATCCAAACCAGGAAATGGCGTTCGAAAGTATGAACATTCGTACATTCCAAATGGCTTGGAACATGGTACCAGAAACAGCTAATGATGCTATTCGCATTATAGCTATTGCAAACTTCTTTCGAAAATATATGTATCCAAAGAGAAAAGGACAATTTGCATTAGAATACCCACCACTTTTCCGTATACAGTTCTATATTGGAGAGAAGGAATCAATCTTCCTACCAGTATTCTATGATAGCTATGTAACAGGATTAAGTGTTAACTTTGGACAACAAGAAGGTGGAATGATATATCTACCAAAAGACCAGACAGGACTATCGGTAGATGAATACATCGGTACAAACATGCAGATCAGTGTGGATTTCCAAGAGAGCAAGATGCTTACAAGAGAAGACGTATTCCAGGAGAAACTCATACACAAACAAGACGCAAATCGTCCTCCATTCCCATCTAAACCAGCTGCTAAGGGAGGTAACTAATGCCATTTTTCGAACAGTTTCCAAGAGTTAAATATGATTTTAACCGACAAGGCGTACAGCAGAACATGGTCGATCTCTTTCGATCAGTCAGACCACTACCAACATTCTTAGACGACTATTCAGCATATTCTTACTTTAACGTCGAGAATGGAGAGAGACCAGACGTTGTATCAGAGAGAATATATGGTACATCAGACTACTACTGGACATTCTTTGTTGTAAACGAACACCTACACGATGGATATCGTGCATGGCCACTGAGCCAGGAAGATATGTATGACTATCTGGCAAAGCAATATGAAGGATATGTTATTACAACCGATCCAGTTATCGTACGAAACAGTGATGGACTGATTACAGACCATCGTGATAGTCTATCAGGAAGGTTCAAGATCGGAGAGACGATTACAGGTTCTGTATCTGGTGCGAGCGGTAAGCTTACAAGAAAGAACATCGACATGAACCAGCTGGTCGTACAGGACGTTACAGGCGGAGCATTTATTGGTAATCCAGACCTAGTAAACCAGGATACGGAGCTCGTAATCGGACAGACATCATCTGATTCAGTGTCTACCCATACAGTATATCAGTATGCGGATGCTCCATACTACTACTATCTGGAGACAGATACAGAGAAGAAACCAGTCACAAATGGACTACACGTAGTTGGCGGAGTGGATGCATCAGACCTGTCATTCGTTACATATCGAACATACGAGTATGAGAAGAACGATGAGAGATCAAAGATCAGATACGTCGTACCAAACTTTATCGAACAATTTGTTGATGCTTTTGAAGAACTAATCAATGTCTAGAAGAGGAACCGCAAGAAGAAGTCTGGGAAGTACAGGCTCAACCACACCTGATGCATATCACGTAGAGCACGTCAAGATCAACTCGTGGGACCTTGGCGAGGAGAAGGATATTACTGATTCAGTCAAGAAGATTAAGATCTTCGAGGACCTGAACCAGCCATATGTCGAGGTACATCTTGTCGTAATGGATGCGATCGGTCTGATCAACGAGATGAAGCTGAATGGATCAGAGCTGGTCAAGATCAAGATCAAGAGATCTCCAGAGAAGAAGTCGTCACAGGACAATGCAAAGCTAGAGCTCAGCCTGAAGGCGATCGAGATCTTCGGGTACTCCAGACTCACACCGACAAAGCAGGGATACACGATCAGATGCTGCTCCCCACACCTATACAGCAACCAGACGAAGATACTGCAGAGACCATTCGAGAACACCATTGGAAAGCTCATACAGGACATCGTGAAGAAGGATCTACGAGTCGACAGCGACCGTATATCCGACATCAACACGTCTACAAAGGGCATTATCAAAGGAATCTACCCTAGTCTAAGACCTTACTATGCCATTAAATGGCTCCTACGCAACGCCTACGAAGACTCTACACCCTTCTATTTCTATGAAACTGCACTGAAAGGAGTGAAGTTCAAGTCCTACAAGGAGCTCGTGAGCCAGGATCCGTACGATACCTATGACTACAGATCGTTCTTTGAGGCAGACAAGGGCACGCCGGAATACTATGATGAGGTTAGGCGCCGCATTACACGACTCAGCTCTCCACTGAACATGTCACAGTTCAACAATATCGGTCAGGGTGTATACGGATCGACACTGCATACGTTCGACATCGCAGAGAAGAAGAAGGAGAGGTTCGAGTACAGGTACGGTAAGATGAAGACGCTGAACGACGAGAAGCCATACCCATCACAGGACAAGATCAACGACCAGGCATATGAGGACCTGAAGGAGAGCAAGAACTACTACATATCACTGAATACCAAAGCCTTCGACGACCAGAACAACTACCACGAGCCACTGAAACCAACGATATTAAAGGGAGAAGCACACTACCAGAGCATGAACTTCAACGATATGAAGATCGACATACCAGGAGACTTCTTCCTCGAGGCAGGACTCATCATGGATCTCAAAGTCATACGTGCATCTTCTGCAGCACAACTGGAAGAAAGCAACATGACAGACAAGTTCTTCAGTGGTAAATACCTTATACAGCGCATCGAACACGTATTCGACGGGCAATATCGACAGAACATTACACTTCGAAGAGACTCAATAGGAGTAACACTATGAGAAAAGACCAGTTTGTAGGGGGAGAAATACAGGTATTCTACGCATTTGTAGAGGATATACAAGACCCAGAATACCTAGGAAGAGTCAAGTGTAGAGCAGTAGGATGGCATACAGACGATACAAATGTACTCAAAACAGAGGATCTACCATGGGCTACAGTACTACTACCCAATACATCTGCATCATATAAGGGTGTAGGCAGTACACATGAACTCGAGGTTGGATCGTGTGTATTCGGCATCTTTCGTGATGGAGCGAGCGCACAGGATATGCTCGTATTAGGCAGTATATCTACGAGAACTGAAAATGAACCAGATTTACCAAGTTTAGCTCGCCTCGCCCCGAAATATCCAAATAACAAAGTACACCGAACAAATGCTGGACATACAGTAGAATATGACAATACAGAGGGATCAGAACGTATACAAATTACCCATAAAGACAATCATATAGTACGATTAACTGGACCAAAGATGGAGTTATTACACAAGTCCGGGACATTAATAGAGATACAAGAAGACGGTTCAATCGTATTAAATAGTTCTAATAATAGTATATCATTAGTAGGTAATACATCTATAACAGGTACATTAGATGTTTCCGGCGCCCAAACAAATGCAGATACGTTAAGTGTATCAGGTAATATAACAACAGATGGTAATGTAACAGCCGGCGGAAGTATAACAGACAGCGATGGAGATGGAGGAGCTTAGTACATTATAACATAGAACAATCGAAAAGTAAACATCTTTTTGGGGGGTTTACAAAGTATTTAAAATATGTTATAATAGTACTACAAGTATAGTATATGGAGACAACAAACGGGTTTCTATATTTCAGGAGGGCCCCCATTTAAGTTTTCTGAGAAAAAGACCCTACCCCCTTCCCCCCGGGCTAGTATTCCGGTACCAATGAGAAAAGAATAGGGTTACGACGTATAAATAGAGATATGGGTTTAATACAATCAGACAAGAGAATATCAGGTTCATTGGAGCAAGCGGGTGTCGTCGCGAAGAAGAAGGCTTGGAGAGACTTAGATCTCGGCCTGAAGCCACATCCGATACGTAAGGATATTACCACCTTGAAGGACGATGCTGCTATAAAGAATGCAGTACGTAACCTCCTTGTAACCAATCACTTTGAGAGACCATTCCAACCAGAACTTGGAGCAAACTTGAAGGGATTCTTATTTGAACCAGCAGATGCGATCACACGTATTAACATGAAGAACCGCATCGCTCAGACCCTCAAAAAGCATGAGCCTCGTATAGAGGTACAGGAAGTGGAGGTGATTGATAGGGCAGATCAGAACGCTTATGACATCACTGTGAGGTTCCGCATCAAGCAATATGATACAACAGATACAGTACAAATACTACTACGAAGGTTAAAGTAACATGGCAACGAATTTAAATGTAACAGAACTAGATTTTGATGAGATCAAGCAGAATCTAAAGAACTATCTCAAGCAACAGTCAGAGTTTAATGACTATGACTTCGACGGCTCCGGCCTCAGTGTACTACTCGACGTCCTCTCATATAATACACATTATAATGCGATGAACGCTCACTTCTCACTCAATGAGGCTTTTCTCGACAGTGCACAGATCAGAGGTAACGTGGTCACCAGGGCGAAGCTGCTCGGATACGTACCGCGCTCGACCCTCAGTCCGAGAGCGACGGTGAATATTGTAGTTGACGTCTTGAACAGTAACGCTGTCAAGCCAACCACTCTGGAGCTACCGCGTGGTGCGAAGCTCACGACTCTGGTCGATGGAGAGGAGTTCCAGTACGTCGTGCTCAGCACGCAGCAGGCAGATCTCGTCACCGCAACAACAGGTGGAAGCATTACCGCGCAGACATATACATTCAACAATGTCGTGATCGCGGAAGGAAGTATCAGAGAGTTGAAATATAGGGTCGACAACGACATCGAGAATCAGAAGTTCCAGCTCTCAGATACCAATGCAGATACAAGCACGCTCAGAGTACGTGTACAGGAGAATGAGGAGAGTACAAGCTTCGACATCTATACGAAGTTCGAGTCTCTCAAGAACGTCGACTCCGAGTCAAAGGTCTACTTCGTCCAGGAGAACAGCTCAGGATACTTTGAGATCTACTTCGGAGACAACGTTACAGGATACAAGCCAAGCAACAACAACATCGTGACTCTGGACTACGTCATCACAGAGGGTAAGGAGTCAAATGGCGCTTCGGCATTCAGCATGGTCGATAACGTCGGTGGGTTCAGTGTCGGATCGAGCGGCGTGACCACATCATCAAATGCAGCTGGTGGATCAGAGAAGGAGACCTCAGAGAGCATACGATTCAATGCACCTCTGACATTCGCCACACAGAACCGTGCGGTCACATCAGAAGACTATGCGGCGATCATCAAGAAGGAGTTCAGTAATGTAGACAGCATCTCAACGTGGGGAGGAGAGGACAACGATCCACCTGACTATGGAAGGGTGTACATCAGCGTCAAGCCTCTGCTATCAGAGAAGCTCACAGATGCAGAGAAGAGTGACATTACTGGTACGATACTGAAGGGAAAGAACGTTGTCAGCATCACTCCACAGCTCGTCGATCCAAGCTTTACATTCTTAGAGCTTGACGTCTTCTTCAAGTACAATCCAAACCTCACAGACAGATCTTCTGTAGAGCTACAGACCGTTGTCAGAGATACGGTCAGCGACTACTCGTTCAACAACCTGAACAAGTTCGATGGTGTCTTCAGGCACTCACAGCTTCTCAGAGACATCGACAACTCTGACCCAGCAATACTCAACAGTGTTGCTCGACCACGAATGTTCAAGAAGATCACTCCAACAGTTAATGCACAGGGAGTTGTAGAGTCACAGAACCACACCCTTGACTTTGTAGAGCCATTCTTCCATACACCAGCACAGACAACAAACGTCATCACATCGACAGCATTCAAGCTGGCTGGACAGGGTAATACAGAATTCTTCATCGGTGACCAGCCGATCTCTGGTAATACTACAGAGAGAAGAGTCATCGTCTATAAGGTTGTAGGAGGAGAGAACGTAGTACAGATTCACGATGCAGGAACATTGACAATGGGTACTGGAAAGATCGTACTACACAGCTTCACTCCAGCAGACACAACAGAGATACGTATCACGGTCTCTCCAGACAGCTTAGACCTAGCACCAAAGCGTAACCAGCTCATCGATATCGACAACACCTTTGTGAAGATCACTCCAGAGATTGATACGATATCAGTTGGTGGTTCTTCTGGTTCAATCGACTATACAACAACATCTAGGATGAAAAAATAAATGGCAAAAGCTTCTCTCACACCTGGAGTCATTGAGCTCAACGATAGTACCTTACCTCAGACAAGAGAGGACATTCGACTTGACCAACTACTCCCACCAGATATAATCAACGATCGTGTTAAGCTCAGAGAGTTCTTAGAGGCTTACTATACATTCCTGAACTTAGATGAATTCATATATCAGGAGACAGAGACATTCTCAGATGTCATACTAGATGGTGTGGCAAGATTCCGTATAGCAGATGCAAATAATGAGAACGACCAGTTCTTTACAGATGAGACTGGTGCAAGCTCAGTACTCACACTCACATCACCAACAGGTCATGCTCCAGCAGAATTTGAATTTGATGGTTCATCTTCATCTGCAGTTAGTATATCTGGAGATCACTTCATACTTGGTACTACAAATCAGAAGGCTTGTCCAGTTGGTACAGCACTAGTATATGATACAGGAGATGGAACAGCAATTTCTCCTCTTGTTGACGACAACGTCTATTATGTTGTCTTCAGTAATTCAGGACAGATTCAAATATCTGAGACCTTAGGTGGAACAGCAATTAACTTAACGTCATTAGGTTCTGGTACCAAACATTCGTTTAAAGGTCCAGCATCTACAATGACAATACCTCTATCAGATATCAATGTAGCAATATCAAATGGTAATGAATTACCTGGCACGCTCGCAGAATCAACATCAGAAATTGGTAAGACATTTACTGTTAATGACCTAGCATCCTTTAATGGATATAGTGCATCTCTCTCAACGATTGTAAAATATTGGGTTGGTCCTGGACCATCACATGTAATTAATACAATCGAGAGAGCAATGGATATCGATAAGAATGCAACAAACTTCTTAGAGTTAATGCAAAAGGAAATTGCTCCTGCAATACCAAGAGATGTTACAGCAAATAAAAGATCTCTATATAAACGTATGGTGGACTTCTATAAGCTTAGAGGTACATCAGATTCGATTGAGATCTTCTTTAGACTCATCTTCAATGATACGGTCGAAGTTGAGTTTCCTTATGACTCAGTACTAGTCCCTTCATCAGGACAGTGGGATCAGCCGGCAACAGTAGATACTACAACTGCAGCTTCAGTTAACAATAGCACGACAATTACAATACCTTCCTTTGATGAGAACATTCGACTCGGAGCTAAACTAGTAGTAGATGGAAAGGTTACTCTTGTAGATGATAATCAGGTAACATCAGTAAACGGAACAACGATTACAGTCTCGACTGCAGTCACACTCACAAGTGGAGAGTCAATCAGCTTTGTTCCACGTGGAACATATTTGGACAATAAAGGATTCTTATCTTATAATATTAAACTTCAAGACAGTCTTAAATTCCAGAAGTTTAGTTACATCATTAAGACAGGAAAGAATCTCAGTGATTGGGAATACATATTTGATAAGCTAGTACATCCAGCTGGATTCATTTACTTTGCAGAGATATTAGTATTCATACAGCTAACAGATGCAGCACTGACAGCAGCATTAAACAAAGTCTCAATGCCAACAAAACAACCTGGCGTTATAGGACCAGAAGATATTCCACTACTCGTTGAAATGTTTGTCCCAACATTCTTACCAGGAACACAGGCTAGGATACATAAGTCAGGAACGCTATCTCTAACACTTAAGAATGGAGTGATTAATACTGTTACAGTCACAACTGCAGGATCAGGATATCTAACAGCTCCTACAGTATCATCTGGTGATAGCGGAACACCTTCTGGATTCGTACCTGGAACATTTACTGCAGTACTATCAAATGGTGGAGTCGGTTCAGTCACGATCAATGATGGTGGTAAAGACTATAATGTACCAACAGTTTCATTTGCAGCTCCTCCACGTATCCAGTTTGATGGATCAGACGATGAGGTAGCTGGAACAGGTATTGTTAATACAACAGACAACACAATCAAACTTACGACCGCACAAGCTGCAGCATTACCGATTGGAGCTAAGGTCACATATGATTCAGGTGGTGCTTTAGCAATAGGTGGATTGGTTACAGGAACAGAATACTTCATTGTATACAATACTAATAACGAAGTAAAACTATCTGCAACATCTGGAGGATCAGTAATATCTCTAACAAGTGTCGGTGGAGGAACAGACCACGGATTTACAGGAGAGACGGCAATAGCTACAGCAACAAAACTCGATGGGGTATTACTTGGAGTAACAATTGTAGAACCTGGATTTGGATATTCAGGTGCACCATCAATTACATTTAGCGGTATAGAACAATCAAGTGGTAGTGGTGTTGCTCCAGTCGTATCAATTGGAGTTGATTCTGTTGGTAGACTAGACGAAGATAATATTACAATCACAAGTTCAGGTGGAGGATGGACTGCTTTATTTGGTACTCCAGCAGCTAATCCAAATGCAGGTGAGATAGCATCTGTCGATATATTCGGACTAGCAGATAAGAAATATACAGCTGCACCGAACATAGTATTCCCTGAACCAACATCAAAAGATGCAGATGGTAATCCTTTAAGTACTAATGTAAGAGCAACTGCTACATTTACACTAGATTCTGAAGGGGAAATAACAGGGGTAAATATTACTAACGCAGGATCAGGATATGTTATTGACCCTGTAATAAAATTAGGAAGTGCAGTACACAATGAACAAAGAGTTGCTGATCAACAAGAGATATTAGATTTAAGTTTAAATCATAATAATGTAGATACACTCATAACAGAAGTTAAAGTAAATCCAAGACAAACAATTGGTTCTATTATGACTTCAACAGGTAATGCAGACAAATTTTTACCAGAGCATACGGTAAAAGTTGTAAACCCAAATTTTAGAACCATTATTAATAATGGTTATTTACAAAGAAAGGGTACAAATAATTTATATAGTACCCCTAGATTATATCACTCAAATCAACAAATAAGCTTTTTAGGTGATAAACAAATCCAAACTTTGGATAATACGGATATAAATAAATATAACGTACGAAGTTTCGTACACATTGAATAATAGGAAACGATTATGGCAGCAATAGTAACATCAAATTTTAGAGTATTAAATGCTAATAACTTCAAAGAAGATGTATCAAATAACGCGGTGTATGTTTCAATTGGTAAGTCAGACGTTTGGTCTTTGACTACATCAGATACAACAGATACAACACCATTCACACCAAACGATCATTTAGATGATTTAGGAGAAGCAAGAGCCCAGATGATGGGATTGAAGAAGATCTCTTCAGCTGATCTTTCACATGTTGTAGATAGGTATACTTGGACATCGGGTAATAGCTATGTAGCTTGGGACTCAGATGATGGTTCGATATTTGATAAAGTATTTTACATACTAACATCAGAGTTTAAAGTTTATAAGTGCATTAAAGCTGGTGGTGGTGCTTCAAGCATTCAACCGACACAAACACTTACTGACCCTCAGGCAGAGTCAGATGGATATACATGGAAATATATGTTCACTATCTCAACTGCAGATGCAGAAAAATTCTTAACAAATAGCTATATGCCTGTTAAGACTATTTCACTTGGAGCAGAAGCTACAGTGGCAGGAGCAGTAACATCAAGTCCAACTGTAACTATATCATCAGCTAATTTAGATATATTAGTTGGTATGACTG
>Ga0160423_10005234_pt1 | contig 10578 bp, 15 predicted proteins | sample CRUFie14St8metaG_FD_108191 | JGI IMG/M metagenome (GOLD analysis project Ga0160423, IMG submission 108191) | Marine microbial communities from the Costa Rica Dome - CRUD Field 142mm St8 metaG | ecosystem: Environmental > Aquatic > Marine > Oceanic > Photic zone | place: Costa Rica: the Eastern... | reverse complement strand
TGAGACCCGACCATTCGGCGTCTCTAAACTATATATAATAGTTTATTCGTGTTCTCCGCCTGCACCGCGTCCTAAACCACCAAAATATTGTGGTCTGCGCTTCGCTGTTTCAAACGTTGCGACAGTTATGACGATGCCTGCGATGAGTAAAGTATGTGCTAATGCACTTACACCAAACACTGTAATAGATCCAATACTCATGGAGAATATAATGCACCACATCCATGCTAGGATCTGCATTACTACGTGTCTGGTTTGTAAATCTGTAATGTGTTTCAATGGATTACGATCGTGGTTCATTACGACGTTCCATGCATCATGTATAAATTTCATTTATTCCTCGTTTACGAATTGAAAGTATTCTGAATCACAAGATAATCTACGACCATCTTCTGTTTTTAAAATTGCTGCAATTGAATTGCCATCACAATCAGGAACAATCGTTCCTACTTCTAAAATTTGGCCTCTATATTCATATAATGTATGACCTTCTTTCAAATCATCATTCACTTTTACTTTCATCATTTATTTCCTATATTATATTTTGGGCAGAGTTCCCAATCACTTTTTTCTCTGTAAGGTATGATTTTAATTTGTCTCATTGGTGCGAGTGGTTCTACTGTACCGCTAGCATTATCGATTGTAATCAAACCCCAATCACTCATAAGTTGAGCAATAGTATTACGACGAGCAATATCATTTTCTTCTAAGTTTGATTTTTTGCCGTCTAATAAAAATAATTCTTTAAAATGCACAATAAAGTAACGACCTTGTTTATGTAATATATGACAAGATTGATATAATTTTTTGTCTTTACGAGATGCAACTCCAATACGAGTTAGTGTCTCGCGAACCTTTAAGAAATCATCAGGCTCGTTGAGTGTAACCTCTAGCATAGAGGATGGAGTCCACTCTATTATTTTATTTTCTTCCACCTTTATAAACCTTCTTCTTCAATTCATTAATCTGATCTGATGTGAGAAGGGTCAAGGCTGATCTGGCTTTTTCGTTACTATAGCCATAATATTCTTTGACAACTTCCACGTCACTCACGGTTTCAGGTTTCATCCATTTCGAAAACCGTTTTTTCTTTCGTACTATATTTATATAAAAGTCAAATTGTAAACGGTTATCTAGGTGGTGATAGCGATTCATCTCATTGGCAAATAACACAGTGTCATTGAAATAAGATAGAGATCTATTTACCATAAAAGCATTGTACGCCTTTTCGGCAATATCATCAATCATGATATCTTGTTTTGTATCGTTGATTGCTTTCACATATTCATAAGGGTTCATTACCAAAATCCAAGCGTTCTTCCATTACCAGATATAATCATCAAACATGTGACGACGTGTATGACAATCCAAAAGGTTCTGAACCAAAGTGCTTTGTATACATCGTCTTGTTTGATAGGTAAAAATTCTGGTTTATCATCATCATTTAATCCAACTGGCATGCCGACTGTGCGGCTCCATAATTTAAGCCAACGTCGTTGGCCACTCAACCGAACATCTCCACACCGCTATCGTTATCGAGTACGGCCATACTCAATGCAATTTCGAGATGTCTCTTACGATACGCAGCAGTGTCTACACCTTCATTTAGATGTATATTTGCAGAATATAATTGTGGTACTGTACGATGATTATTATCTTTTAAGAATTTTCTTCCATTGGTGTCATAGCTTACATTTATCTCATCATAGCCATAACCCCATTCTGTAAGTTTTTTCTTCATCAGTACACAATAAGGACAATCGTTTTGAGTATACAATCTAATTGAATTCGGCATTTGCCATTACCTCCGTTAGACACGCGACTACGTTCAGTTCATGATCTGCAACGAACGCATTCTTATATTGATAATCTGCAAGGATTAACACCAATTGTGGTATCGATTGTGGTGATACCTTATCGGTCATACGGTCATAGATACCGCGAAAGATCGTTGCAGCATCTGTATCTATATTGTTAACGACCCACTTTCTCATTTTTTTGAAATCTTTATTTTTCAAATGAGCAAAAAGATCGTCATATGATGTTACAGCGACATCGCGAGCAAGACTGTCATCGATAACACCATGAGATATACTATGGCGTTGAAGTTCATTGAGTACTCTCCTCCAATCTGGGTAATATTTCATAATAAGATCAGCAAGAGCTTGCTGATTGTGTGTAACAACACCTTCTTCTAAAAGAATCTGTTGACATCTTGTCATGAATTGGCCACATAGTGTAGCTTTATCACCACCATTAAATTCATATACACCACACCGAGAGTGTAGTGGTTCAATGATGCGATTCTTAAAATTACAAGTGAGAATGAACCGACAGTTATTGGCGAACTCTTCGATAAAACCACGAAGAGCAGGTTGTGTTGACTGCGGGTTCAGATAATCAGCCTCGTCAAGGATCACAACTTTTAAGCCACCTTGTAGAGAGACTGTAGATGCGAACTGCTTGATCTTGCCACGAAGGGTGTCAATGTTGCCCTCCTCGGAACCGTTAATGAGGATATAGTCAAGATCAAGCATGTTGCACATGGCCTTGGCGACAGTAGTCTTACCGAGACCTGCAGAACCTGTGAATAGCATGTTAGGCAATTCACCAGATTCTACGATTTTAGCGAATGTTTTCTTTAACTGATCAGGAAGAATACATTCGTCGATTGTTTTGGGACGATACTTCTCGACCCATAGGAAGTCATTAGACATTCAAAGCTCCATTACAAAAAAAAATTATACCACAGATTGAGCAGAATGTAAATGCTTATTCTTCAGCTTCGTCTTCTTCAAACTCAGCGTCAGCTTGAATTGTTTCAATTGCTTGAACCAACTGTACAGCTTGGTCACGAAGTGTGCCGATAGTCGACAGCTCTTCACCTTTGAAACCACCACGTTGCGTGACAGCATCAATTACAGCAACAGAACTACGAGCAACCTTATTACCCAGATCCATCAACTGTTCTTTTTGTTCATTCGTCATTATTAGCCTCCGAAGGTTGACGTTTTTTCAAGTGCAATCCAATATTGAACGTTCATCTCTTTATGAGAGAAACGAGAAATAAACTTAGAAGACATTTCAACAGTGTAATCACCAGGAATCATCTTTAAGTTTGCGATACTCATAATGAAGTTAAAGTTCTCGTTTGTAAACTCTCCATCAACATCGATCGAAAATGCGTTAGATGTAGAGTTTTGGTTTTCAACCACAGAAAGAGTCAGTACGCCATTTTTAACGCTAACTGACATCTCATCATGACCAAGAGTGGATGCTGCTCTCTTGATTTTGTTGAGAGTATCGTTGTCAAGAGTAAACTTAACTTCTGCCTCAGGCATATTGATATCTTTTTGTGGTGTGGTTAGTGTTTCTTCTGGAGAGAAGAAGTATCTAACCTTTGATCGACCAGACGAATCACTTACAGTGACTGACTCATCATCAAATTTTAGACTTGGATCATTAACCAAGCCAATGACACCGATAAACTCGTTGAGATCATAGATGCCAAATGATTGTGGGAAAGACTCATTAACAGTAGCCGAAGCTAAGATGTTCTTTGCCTCTGAAATAGTTTTGATTTGATTGCCTTCTTTGATAAGAAGGTTTTGATTGATACCCGAAAAGTTTTTGAGTACCGATAGTGTATTATCTGTAAGTTCCATCATATATCCTCATTACATTATATAGTTGTTATTATACCACATGTACATAGGTTTGTACATATTAAGCGACCATTTTACTGAAGTTTTTTTCTTTCTTAAATTCAATTTTAGTACTAAATTGACCATCAAGAACTTCACCTTTATGAGATATTACAAATACATTTGTTTCTTTATCGAGTGAATGTAATATCTTCATTAAGTTGCCAATACCTTCGTGATCGAGAGATGAATCAAATGTTTCGTCAAGTATCAAGAGGTTAGTAGCTACACTGTTCTTCATCTTTGCTATTTGTCGCCAAGTGAACAAGAGAGCCAAATCAATACGCTGTTTCTCACCTTCTGAGAATGATGCATATGAGAAATCATCGCGATGTCGTGAACGAATGGTTTCATTAAACGACTCGTCGAGATTGAAGCTGACAAAGAAATCAAGAGTTTGCAAATACCTATTTACTAATCCATTCATGACTGGCAAATATTGCTTGATAATCTTTGTCTTAATCCCAGTATCTTTTAACATTTCAGAGATAACATTGTTATAGTTAAACTGCTCTGATAGTTTTAGTTTTTCTTCGAGCAAATCACTCTTCTCTGATTTGAGATCTTCGAGATCATCTTTAGCATCCGATAAATCAGCGCCAATATCTTTTTCTATTGATTGCTGATAACCTTGGATTTGTTGTTGGAGCGACGAGATCTCGCGGTTGTTCTCACCGAGTTGAGATACTTTAGATCGAAGCGCTCGAAGTACGCTCCCGGTCTCGTCAATCTCTTTCTCCACCTCGGTCCCCTCCGTACCAATCGTACGGCGCTGGGACTGAAGCGACTTTGCTTCTTCTGACGCATCTCGTAGAATGCGAGATTTATGCGAGTCTGAGATGGCTTGGTCGCATACGGAACAAACCTCATTCTCTTCAAAAAACATGGCACGTTTGGCGACTTGCTTTGCCTGTGTCTGAACATCTTGACCTCTGAGCAATAAGGCTTGGCGTTTATCAGATAGAGTCGCCATCCTTTCCTCGGCGCGTTGTAGATTTTCTTCGAGACCCATGCTAAGCTCCGAATTTGAAGCTTGTAATTCATCGATATTATTCTGCGCCTCTGATATCCTATATTCATATTCTCTTTTATTCTCTTCAGTTAGTGCTGTAATGTCACGAATATATTTTTGTTGTGTATCAATTTTTGTTTTATTTAATTCTTGTGTTTGTTCAATACTCTTTAGCTTGTCTTTCAACATATTTGTCTTCTCACGTAACAACACGTTCATCGAACTAAAGATATTGATATCAAGAAGATCCTCGATTACTTCTCGTCTGACCCACGCAGAGAGTTGCATAAATGGTATGAACGAAGAGGAGCCAAGAACTACCACTTGATGAAACGATTTATGGTTCAGTTTCAAGATGTTTTGTTCGAGGATCTTCTGATATTCTTTGGCATGTGATGATTGATTAATCATCGTGCCATTCTTCCAAATCTCAAAGACGTTTGGTTTAATACCACGTACAATTTTAAATTGAGCTTGGCCGATTTTGAACTCAACCTCGACAACACATTGCTTGCCATTAATTGAGTTCACAAGTTGTGGCTTATTGATAGCTCGATGTGGTTTACCGAATAAGCCAAAAGATATGGCATCAAGCATAGTTGATTTACCAGATCCATTTGTTCCGACTACGAGTGTAGTCTTATTTTTTGCTAAATTTATTTCAGTAAAATTATTTCCACTTGATAGGAAATTTTTATACCGAAGGTTTTGAAATATTATCATGCAACTTCGAGTGTTTGTGCTTCTGTCATTAACTCACGCATCTGTTGTTTTATACGATCTTTATCGAGATCTGTTTCAACTGCATCAATATATGTATCGACGATGTCTTGAGTATCATCAAAGCTTATGTTCTCGTCCTCTACGTTCTCACCTATAAACTCATTGAAGTTCTCTGCTATCTTCAACTCGTGGATATCTTGGTTCTGTATGCGATCAATAAATCGATCGAATGTGAATATGTCAGTCTTATTTACAACTACGACTTTCACAAAGCGATTATCTAAATGACTTACGTCATATCTATTATAATCTGTTTCTTCATCATTGTACACTATTTTTTCGAATAAAGTGTACGGATTATTAATTTTTTCTACCTCACGTGTTTCTGTATCGATAACATGAAAACCTTTTGGATCGTGGGCATCAGACCAAAAGAACTCCATCTGACTCCCTAAATACCAAATATTATCTTGTCGCGAGGATACATGGAAGTGGCCACTCAATACAAGTTCAAACTTTTTGAATAGACCAGCATCCATGCCATGGGTGTTCTTCACACCTCTCATCATCTCAAAGCCATTTAGTTCAAGGTGGCCACCAAGCCAATCTGCTTTACACTCTTCGATAAACTTCAATGAAGAATGATAATTATCTTGTGCTATCCATGGAAGAAGTGCCATCTTAAGAGAACCATACTCCATCACTGTGGGTTCCATAATGATATGCACTTCGTTCATGTAGTGACCGAGTAATTCCTTCAAACTGTTTAAATCGTTTGTATTCTTATAGTACGTATCGTGGTTGCCTGGAATAATATCCATTGACATACCACGTTTACGTAATTCATTTAAGAAAACTTTACGATTTTGGTTCAAAGCTTTAAAGTTGACGAACTTACGATGATCATAGTAATCACCAAGATGCACGATCTGTTTAATGTCATGCTCATCACAATAAGGGAAGAAAACGTTTTTATAAAAGTCTTCTGCATTATCTAAGAAAATCTCTGCAGAATTTCTAATGCCACAATGTGTATCGTTCAACACTGCTATCTTCATTGCATAAACTCCGTAAGGTCAGAGTCAACAGATCTTGTTCTCTTTTTCTTTTTCTCTTCTTTTACATATTCCTTAAATTCTGTATCAGCATGTCGCACCTTATCAATACGATCTCGTAGAGTGTCAACGAATGCGCCTACCACTTGTGCTGACATCTCATCACCAAGTTCATTGTCAATGAAGTTCTCGATTCCTGATTTAGTTAAATATTTTAATTTGATATCTTGCTGCTTCTTTTCTTTTGCGATACGACGTAGAAATGCATACCATGCAATCTGTGTAAAATACGCAAATGCATTTGGTTTACCTGTTCGAGTCGCTGCAGCGATATCGTAGTTCTCGATAGCCTTTAAACAATTCTCAACTGCGTCCATTACCATTTCTTCGCGATAAGTGTAGCGAATAAAATTTGACTTGTGTGACAAGCCTTCAGAGATTCTTAAGAAACAACTGGCAATATAATCAGGTACTATTGGAATAGGTTGATCGTTTTTCTTGGCTTCGTTAATTGTACTAACGTAATCTACCACTGCTTGTGAAAAGTCAGCGTTATTTACGTAATGTATACTTGCTCGTTTTTGACGTGACATGATCACTTCCTTTCATTATGTATATTATACCACATAAACTTAATTCTGTAAACAGTTAATTTTAAGGGTTTACAAATACCTATTTATATGGTATAATAGACTGTAGTCTGGAGGGAGAGCCAGATACTAATGTAGTGTATCGCGTGGTTTGAATTTGATGATATTTGTTTCTGCAGAATCTCGCGTTTCTTCTTCGCGATCGATATGCTCTCTAATATACTGACGAATTTCGTCGTCTGACATATCACCTACTGCTTCGGCAAACTCTTCGAAGTCAAAGTCTTTTATTCGATCGGCTTTACCTTCAACTTCTTTGATTGCAAGAGCATAGTGTGTTACGAGTCTCTTGGTTGGTTGTACTTCACTAATGATATGACCTGCGTTGAGTACTACAATTTGATCTGTTATATCAGAAAATGACATATAAGGCCTAAATGAATAGTATCTTAAATGATTTTCGAAATCCTCTGCACACATGATTTTGAGTGCCTTTCTAACAACGACATCGCCTGTGTCATCTCCTATCTCGAGGACTTCACAAATGATCTCTTCATCATTAGTTAGCTTAAATTGCTTTAGATTCATATTTTTACCTTATGTGTTTTATAGTCGAACTTTTCTTTTTGATATATTTTTAATCTTTCCCATGAGTGTAATAAAGAAAAGTTCTTACGCTGTTTCCAGCTTAAATCGTCAGATATATCATAAAGCATCGTTTCTCTTCCATCACTACTTTTTCTCAACCCTCTACCGATTGATTGGAGTACTCGTATCTGTGACTTCGATGGTGAAGCGAATATGATATTATGTAACTCTCTTATATTTATACCTGTACTAAAAGTACCGAGAGAAGCTACAACAATAGAATCTTTTTGTTTCTCAACTATACCGCGGATTGCTTCTCTATCCGAGGTTTGAGTATCACCTGATACAAAGAATACTTTACGTTCTTCTTCGCATTTATCTCGTATCAGATTAAATAGTGGTTTACCGTGTTTCTCGACATAGTTAAACAAGACAAGAGTATTGCCTTTTAAATCGAGTGCTAGGTTTCTGATAAATTTATTCCGTTTTTCGTGGCTAACGATAAAGTCGATCTCTTCTTGGTATGTCTGTTTACCGAAGTCCTTCTTGAGTTTTTCGTCATAATCAAGAACGAGTCTCCTGATCGATAGTTTTGCCAAAGTGTCGTTATCTTGTAGTTCGCGAGTGGTCGTAACTTTGTATATTTTTCCGAATAGGCCTTGAAGTACAAGCTCATGAGTTTGCGATCCATCTAAAGTTCCTGTCGTTCCAAATCTATATTCTGCCTCTGTACATTTATTCATTATATTCATAAGAGACTTCGATTTAAATCCATGGCACTCATCACCAATCACACAGCCAAACTGTTCGAACCATTGTTTAGGTAATCGATGTACTGATTGCCACGTAGTAATAACACAAGCTGAGTCTTTTATATTCTTATCTTTACCAGAATAAATCTTGTGCATTGCATTTTCTGACCATCCGTATTCTACAAAGTCAGAATGCATTTGTTCTACAAGTGACGTAGTAGGCACAATAATCAATACGCGACCAGCTTTTGGATATGCAATACCATTTGTCAATCGCTGTAGCCAATAACGAATGATATTGTAAATTATGAATGATTTTCCTGATCCTGTTGGACTGAGGAGGATTCCTCTTTTTCTCGTAAGCGCCTCTCCCACGCATTGGTACTGATACTCGCGAAGAGTGTAAGGGGAATTAAGGTTGTCACAAAAATTATCAAGATCGTTGTTAGTAACTCTTGTTCGTGCATCTGGAGCTCCATACTTAGAATCAGCCGACTCCAGTATATATCCTCGTTTAGTGCAAAATTCACTTAAGTGGTAAAATAAACCTGCAGGTAAAGTGCGATCTCTTAATGTAAAGAGTCGTATCTTACCATCCCACATACGATTGCGATATGCAGGCATAAACTTATATCCAGGAACATAGAAGCTAAAGAACTCGTTTAGTTCTTGTGCTGCACCTGAATCACAAGTAATCTCGAGATTTGCGTGATTTAATTTCCTGACTCGAATAGTTTCCACTTGATCATATTACCAATTGTTTGATGTCGCCATTTAATGTTATCTATAATCTCTGTTAATACATCGACGACAGCCTTGTAGTACTGTATCTTCTCTTCAGATTTTTGTATCTCTGGATCTGCGTCGTAGTAATAGTCCATTTCACCTTTCAATATCTTTAGGCCATTGAATGGATCAGGATCCCAATCTTTTTCGATAATATCTTCTTGTGACATCTTTCCATTGTAATAAAGCCACTTATCTTTGAGCAAAACTTTCTGCGCAAACTCTGCCCGTTTTAACATTAACTTTGTAGTGGAAAGTAGTTCGAGATACTTAGCGTGTAGCATAGGTGCTTGACGAGATGACTCATCAAGATTGTTTGGATCGATTACAGAATCCTTCGCCCACATTTCATGTATCTGTTTCAAGTCTAACATACTATAATTATATCACAAGTAAATTCAAATGTACATGCTATTTTTTAGTTTCTTCGGTTTTTTCTTTTCTTACTATACTTAACAAGTAATTTCCTGCAACGATCTTTCTACCCTTATATACATCGTTAGTCCAATGGCCTAAGTTAGCGGGAAATAAGGCTATGTCCCCCTTATAGAATTTTACTGGTATAGTGTTGTCTAAACCACTTGTATAATACAAAATCGTGCCATCAGGCTCACAGTTTAAGTATACACAAAATGACCAATAACCTAAATTATTTCCATGGCCATGAGGTGCTATAAAACTATCATTTGTGTATTTAGCATACCACATGTCATCCATTATGATAGCATAATCATCAGTGGATTTAACCATGTATTTCATCATATTATTAATTTTGTCAATGATGATTTTGTTTTCGTGATAGCACACTTGATTATTGTGTATATCCCACTCACTTTTTTCGGCGCCAATCAAGTTTTTAGTAGATTTGATATCTGGAGAAGTATCGAGTGTTTGGTCATATCTCTTTATGATCTTGTCACAATCAGGCAAGCTGATACGAGATTTTATAATATTTGTTACACCACCGCAATAAACGTAATCTATATCTCTTAGTCCGCCGTTCTTAGCGCTTATATGCATTTCTTTTTTCATAATTTACCTCATCATATAAATTATATATTAGTATTTTACAGCTGCCGCCCAAATCAGATTTTCTGTATCTGCAGTTTCTGCGTACAATCTAATTTCTCTAAATGTAGGAGCTGAACCAGTAGTAGTACCACCTGCTACACCCTGTGTACCAACATTTGCATAATAAGTCGTAGCACCACTGCCATCGTCGAATGATATGCTAGAAGCCGAAGCAGCATAACCATTTTGATTAAATCGAATTCCAGTCAAATCTGAGTCTGCAATACCTTCTGTATCAGATCTGTGGTAGTGTGTATCACTCGGGAAAGTATCAGTTGCATCTCCAACACCAACGCT
>Ga0160423_10005233_pt1 | contig 10580 bp, 5 predicted proteins | sample CRUFie14St8metaG_FD_108191 | JGI IMG/M metagenome (GOLD analysis project Ga0160423, IMG submission 108191) | Marine microbial communities from the Costa Rica Dome - CRUD Field 142mm St8 metaG | ecosystem: Environmental > Aquatic > Marine > Oceanic > Photic zone | place: Costa Rica: the Eastern... | reverse complement strand
TTGGCGCAGTGTGCAATCGGGTCGCGCTCCTGGTACTCCTCCACCTCACTCTTGGTCCGGTACTTCTGTGGGTCACTCATGGAGTGTCCCTTATAGCGGTAGGTTTGAATGTCAAGCAGGTAAGGACCCTCTCCTTTGCGGCAGTGCGCTGCAGCACGGGCCATGGCTTCGGCAACCGCTTCCGGCGACATGCCATCCACAGATTCGGCCGGCATCTCATAGGAGGCGCCCAGCTTGGACAGGTCGTGCACGTTGGTCGTACGCTCGACGGAGGTTCCCATGGCGTATTTGTTGTTCTCCACCACATAGATGACCGGGAGCTTCCAGGTCATGGCCATGTTGAAGGTTTCGTGGAGCATGCCTTGGCGTGCCGCACCGTCACCGAAGAAGCAGACGGTCACATGGTCCTCCTTGCGGTATTTGTCGGCGAAGGCGATGCCGGCACCGAGGCCGATCTGGCCTCCCACAATGCCGTGGCCACCGAACAGGTTGCGCTCTTTGTCGAACATGTGCATCGAGCCCCCCTTGCCTTTGCTGGATCCTGTCTTACGGCCGTAAAGCTCGGCCATGACCACCTTGGGGTCCGTGCCGAGGGCCAACGGGTGGGCGTGGTCACGATAGGCTGTGATGACGCGGTCCGTCGGACGGATGGCTTCCACCATGCCAGCAAGGATGGCTTCCTGTCCGATGTAGAGGTGACAGAATCCGCCAAACTTCTGCTGAATGTACAAGTGTCCACAGCGCTCCTCGAAGCGGCGCATCAACAGCATGTCGCGGTGCCACTTGAGGTAAGTGGCCTTCGGGAACGGCGCCTTGGCCGTCTTTTTGGTGGCCGGCTTGCGGCGGCTCGGAGTCTTCTTTGCAGGCGTAGAAGTGGTCATGTTGCCCAATTTGCGAACGGTAAATATAGACCTCACCGCTGGGCTGGCAGATACCTCAACGGCCCAACAGGACCACAGCATGGGCACTGATGCCTTCGCCTGTCCCGACGAAGCCCAAACGCTCCGTAGTAGTGGCCTTCACCCCCACCTGATCGACTGGGATATTCAATAACCCTGAAATGCAGTCCCGCATGGCGTCAATGTGGGGCCGGAGCTTGGGGGCCTGAAGGCAAATCGTGGCGTCCACATTGACGATTTCCCAACCCTCCGTGCACACCTTGGCGACCGTCTCACTCAACAGGATTTTGCTGTCGATGCCTTTGTAAGCGGGGTCCGTGTCAGGGAAATGAGCCCCGATATCACCCATGGCACGGGCGCCGAACAGTGCGTCACAAATCACGTGAAGCAATACATCGGCGTCGCTGTGGCCGACGGCCCCGATGTCTGACGGGATTTGAATCCCGCCCAACCAGAACTCCTCTCCTTGGGCGAGCTGGTGGACATCGTATCCGTAGCCGATGCGCAAATCCGGGACGGGCATCGCAGGGTCAGAAGTTGGCCGGATCGTCGTCTGATCCGCCCACCACATCGTCGAAGGCCAGGCGCAGTGAGAACCGCAACGTATTGGCGAGCGGATTCTGCTGGGTGGTGGCAATCAGGTAGCTGAGGTCGATGTCGAGAACGGTGTACTTGATGCCAGCTCCCAATGTCAGAAACTGGCGGTTGCCCTTGGTGTAGTGCTCGAAGAAGTAGCCGCCGCGAACGGCAAAGACGCCGTTGTAATCGTATTCGATGCCCCCGCCGAGGTTCACCTCACGGAGTTCCTCCCGGAAAACGCTGCCCGGTTCAATCAAGTACGTGTCCCCCTCGCGCTCCACGATGCCCGGGGCGTCGTAGAAACTCTGAATGATACCGGAGGCCACACCGACGTTGGGGTCGTACCCGCTGACGATGATGTCGTCGTCGTCTCCCTCGCCGTACACGGGTGCAGTCGGCACCAACAGCTTGTTGGCGTCCATCGTAAAGGTCAGGTGATTGTAGTCATCCAAGAAGACCGTGGCGGCAAAACCCGTCTTGAGGTTGGTCGGGATGAAGTCCCGCTCCGCGGTCTCTGTGTAGCTCATCTTGGCGCCGACATTGGACACGCAAACCCCCCAGTTCATGCGTCCATCCCGGTCGCCAAACTTGACATTGTCGTTGGTGTGAAAGACGCCGACATCGACGGCCACGGACCGGCCCGGGCGGCTGTCCGCCCCAAGAATGTTCGTGCCTCCAGTCAGGTTGGAATGGATGTACCGTGTCGTGAATCCACCACTGAACTTGTCGCCGAACTTCTGGGAGAAGCCAAAGTCAAGCGAGAACTCGTTGGGGCTGAAGTCCCGAATGGCCGTGCCATTGACGTCGGTGAAGGTGATGTTGCCCAGGGAGAAGTACCGGAGGGCCATGCCCACTGCCTGGCGCTTGTTCAGCTTACGGGTGCCACTGAGGTAAGCGAGGGACATGTCGTCGACCAACGCCCGAAGCCAAGGGGCGTATCCCATGTGGGCCTCAAAGGTCTGGTCCGTGAACGCCATCCGCGCCGGATTCCAGGCCATGGCGGCCCCATCCGGGGTCAATGCCACACCTGCGTCTCCCAATGCACCGCTCCGGGAGTCCGGGGCGATCATCAGGAAGGGCACGGCGGTGGTGATCGTGTTCAGCTGAAGCTGCTGGGCCGTCTCGACCTGAGTCAGCTGGGCATGGGTCTTGGGCATCCAGGCAAGGCAGAGCCCGAGAAGGCAAAGGGGAAGGCGAAGGGGAATACGGATAGCCATAAGGTGTGGCAAAAATAAGCGGACGTTCGGTCTTCTGGTTTAGTCGAGCAGGACGAGCCGACCTGTTTTGGAAGCTTGTCTTCCTTCCGGAGTTCGGACAACGAGGCGGTAGAGGTATGCGCCCTGGCCGAGGGAAGCTCCCCGGCTGGTATCACCTGACCAATGCCACCCGTCAACCCGGTATCCGGTGGGCGTTTCGTCGCGTTCACCCTGCCAAACGACAGTTCCGCGAGAATCGTATATGCTCAACTGGAGATTCAGGTCCACGCAGGCCTGGTTGTGGTCAAAACGGAAAGTCGTGCCTTGAGCGCCAACGGGATTCGGGTAATTCAGCAGGCCATCAAGGAATACCTCGAGGTCGGATACCACGACGAATTCGAGACTGGCCTTGGCGCTGTTGTTGTGAACGTCCCACGCCTTGAGCTCAAGGGTGTGGCGCCCTTCCTCGAGGTCGCTGAAGGGGTAGACCACACGCCCGCTCTGGTAGGTGTCGAGATCGCTCGCGTAAAATTCATTGAGGACGACGGAGGTCCCGCCATCCAGGGTGGCCTTCAAGTCATGGCCAATGCCGTTGCCGACCGTATTCAGCCCCTGCTCATCCCGGAGGCGGGCATAGAGAACGGGGTTGGGGTCGGTGGTGCCGCCGTCGACGAAAGTGCTGTCATTGAGGAAGAGCTCGATTTCAGGCCCTTCGTTGTCCAATACGGCTTCTTCGGACACGCCTCCAATGAAGAGCGACTCGGTGTAGCCATGGGCGTCGAGGTCTCCATCCACGGCGTAATAGCTGATGCGGCCGCGGGCCGGATCGTAGGCGATGTCCCTCGGCACGATGAAATCAAAGATGAAGGTGCCGCCTTCCGCACGGACCGCCCCCGCGTAAATCCGATTGCGCCATTCCGAATAGGTCACCCCGCCGTTGCCGCCGTCGTTGTTGAGCGTGGTCACCTCACTCCTCTGGTCGAACACGGTCGGGTACACAAAACCATTGAAGTCGGTCATCACGTCGCCGGAGGCATCGCTCACGTAGCCTTTGACCTGCACGTACTCCAGCGCACTCAACGTATCCGTCACCACATCAATCGGGAGGGCATTGACCTCGCTCGTGCGCACTTCTGCTTGCGGGGTCGCCAATTGCAGCGCAACATCGCCTAGGAGGGTAAAGTTGCGCTTGTTGGAGGAGGCTCCAGATGCGGGGTGGTTCTTGGTCCGACGCAGGATGTCACCCAACCGCTGGCGCTCACCGGGAGGCGCATCGAAGACGACCGCAAAGAAGGCGGTGTTGAGCTGTTCGTTGGCGTAACTGTACACCACCCGCGTGGTCGTCATCATCGCGATCGCCCCTCCATTGGGGTTCATCACCATCATTTCCCCTGCCGTTTCCAAGTCCGGGTCGTCGAACCGGGCGAGTTCGCAGGTGGCGGTAAAGAACAGCGGCATGCGGTCGAGGTTGTCCCAAGCCCCGATGGTGGAGGTGTTCAAAACCCGCTCGTGGGCCCACCCACGCTCTCCGCCATGGCCGATGTAGTTGATGAGCAAGGCGCCATCCCTCACCTGGCGATCAATGGCCTCTTCCACCTCCGGGTACCGCTCTCCCCCCGGCGTGGCCACCTGCGGGTAGGCGTCCATGAAGATGCGCTGGATATCAAAAGCGCCGTGGTCTTCCTCGACTCCATTGGCGTGTCCTATGCTGTACAGGGTATGGCCTGTCTCGGTCGCCCCACCATTGCCGTCAAAGTCATCGGCCACGAAGCAAATCCGGTTGCGCCAGGGGCCGAACGGATTTCCCTCACCCTCACCGGGGAGCCCGCCCTGCAAACAAGCTGCGCCCTCTGGGTCGGGATTTCCATTGGAATAGGCGACCACCTTGGCGACGGCATCCCAGGCCTCGTCCAACGTGCCTGCCGGAATCCGGCCGATGCCAATCTGCAAGGTGTCCGTGAGCCGCTCGGAAGCCGCATCTGAGAGGAAACCGAAGTAGTCGTCGGTCACATAACTCTGCGTTGGAGTGTGGCTCTGCGCGCTTTGAAACGTCACGAGTGCATTGCCAAGACGGGGCAAGTTTCGATTTTCAAAAGTGCCGTCCCCAAGGAGCTGCAGGTACCGGGGCGCCGCATTTGAATTGCCCTGCGCCCGGTCATAGAGCATCTTCATCAACATCTTGATCGCGGTGGGGTCCACGCGGCCCGAACTGAAGCAATCGTAGATGAAAGTGGGCTCCAGCACGGCCACGGACAGGCCCTCTGCAAAATGAATGGCCGCCAAGCTGTCTGCTGCTGGGCGCAATCCCGGCGGGGTCACAATCACCAAATCCACCTGTGGCAAGCCGTGAACGTTGGTGTTTTGAACGGGGCCGATGGGGGTCGGCGTGTAGAAACCCGAACCGTTCCCAGCCCGGAAGGTGCGGATGTCGCTGTACTCAGTCCGGAAGCGTAGGGTGCCCTCCGCAATCTCGAACGGAACCGCGATCGGGTTCTGGGCATCTGTTACGTCCCACACGCGTTGGACAGATTGGGCTTCGGATACCGTCCACTCCACGATGCGGCCGGGTCCGGCTTCTGCAGCCCGGACGAATTCCTGTTGGGAACCGCCTGACATGCTGGCTTGTCGGGTGCCACTGATGCGCACATAATCCAGCCACCCCTTCGCATCCGCCACTTGCGCATCCAAAGTCAGCCCCACTTGGACGAGTTCTGAACTGGGCGTCCATGCCCAATCCCCGGCTCCAACGCGAGCTTGGCTGACATAGGTCTGGGACCCCGTGACCGGGGGCAGGATGGTCCACACGCTATCGCCGAGCACCACTTCATAAGGGCTGGCCGCGCCGACAGAACGGCCCATCAGACGCACTTCAAGGCGGGCCGGCTCCGGCAGGATGTCCGGGACCTGGAAGGGAATGGTATGCGTCGGATTCTGATCGAAGACCTCGCCATAAAAATTGCGGCCAGACCGGATGATGGTCGACTGCTCCAGCTCGTGGAATTGGTGAAAATCCGTCACGTCCAGTACCGCATCCACATCGCCGCCGAGACCGGGCGTCTGCCCGATGCGGACCGGAACGGCATCGTCAATCCGGATGAAGTACCAGGCGGTGTCCGACCATGGATTGAGGCTGTGCTGCCAACGCTCGACCGCTGCGTCGAACTGCCATGCTTCGGGGCCATTGCCCATGAAGACAAAATGGTCCCCACCATTGAATTGGCCATCGCCGTTGTCGACCATATCGATGGGGACCGGCACCAAATCGAGTGGACGGGGTACGGCGTTGTCCAGCGGCAGCGCATCGCCGCCGTGTCCATACAAATTCACCCGGGAGGGGTCCACGGTTGTCGGATCCAACCCCAAATCGGAAAGCAAGGCCACATCCACCTTGTGGAACCCCGTTTTGGTGGTGGCGATGCGGTACCACTCGCCATCGGCCAAAGCGCTTTGCTCAGGCCAATCGTATTCGAACTGTGCCAGTAAGCTGCTGCCAATGAGGACGAGACAACCCAGCAGACCCGTTTTCCGTAGACCACGCTGAACCTTCACTTTCTGAGGGTGGAGCAACGAAAAGGGGCGATGGTTCGTTTGGGACATGGAAGGATCGGAATCGCTTGCGGGACCAACGCAGACAGGGCGTTGGTTGTTGCTTTGGCACAAAGATGTCCGCCAATTCCCACAAGTTTGTAATTTTCACGACCTTATACACGAGACTTCGGTCTCGGGAAACTGCATGGCCATGAAGCTCCCCCAGCCCACACGAACCGGCGCATTCCGTGCGTCGAGCCTGCCCGTGCTCGCTCTGATGCTCGCTTGCATCGGCGCCTTCGCACCGCAGTCCGCGTCGGCACAAGACCCGGAATTCACGCAATTCTATTCGAATCCGGTGTACCTCAACCCTGCTTTCGCTGGTGCAGCCCGTTGCCCGCGGTTCGTCATGAACTACCGCAATCAGTGGCCTGCCATGAGCGGCAACTACGTGACTTCCGCGGCGGCTTATGACCAGCACATCCCGAGTATCTCCGGCGGTTTGGGCTTCATCGTGATGAACGACCGCGCCGGTCGAGGCACGCTCAGCACGTCCCGCATCAGCGGCATCTACAGCTACCAACAGGCCGTCAGCCGGAAGTTCTCCATCAAGGCGGGCTTCGAAGCCACTTACTTCCAAAAAGCCCTGGATTGGAGCCAGCTCACTTTTGGTGACATGATCGACCCGCGGAAGGGCTTCATCTACGAGACCCAAGACCAGCCGCGCGGCGGCAAGGTGAGCCAAGTGGATTTCAGTGCCGGCATCATCGGTTTCAGCAAAAAGGTCTACTTCGGCTTCGCTGCCCACCACCTCAACGAGCCCAACGAAAGTCTGGTGGTCGGCGTGAGCCGCTTGCCAATGAAACTGACGGCTCACTTCGGCGCCCTGCTCCCGCTCGATGGCGATTCCAAGTATGCCAGCGCATTCATCTCCCCGAACATCCTGTACCGCCGCCAAGGCGAATTCCAGCAGATGAACTTCGGCGCCTACGTCAGCAAAGGCCCAATCGTTGGTGGCATTTGGTACCGCGGCATTCTCGGCACCCAATATCGTGACGCGTTCATCGTTACGTTGGGCATACAGAGTGATGTCATCAAATTCGGTTACAGCTACGATGTGACGGTCTCCGACCTGACCCCCGCCACCGGCGGTTCGCATGAGGTGAGCATGGCGCTCAACTTCGATTGCCGCGCCAAGCGCATCAAATTCCGTAGCCCACCCTGCCCCGGATTCTGAAATCATTCCCTGCAAGGAACCCCCAATAGAAAGCGATGCAAAAGCTTCAATCCATCCTCCTCCTCTCCTCCGTGGCATTCTGCTCCGCGGTCTTGTTGTCCTCCTGCAGAGGAGGCGCCTCCGGATCCACCGGGTGGTCTTACAATGACTCGGAGAACGGCGGATTCCAAAAGCTCCCTTATCTCGGACAGGAGACCGGCCCTGGTCTGGTGTTCGTTGAAGGCGGCACGTTCACCATGGGCCAAGTCGAAGACGACCTAACCGGCGCCTGGGACAACATTCCGCGACGTGTGACCGTGAGCTCGTTCTACATGGACGAAGCAGAAGTGACCAACTTCTACTGGCTAGAATATCTCTTCTGGCTGAACCGGGTCTACGGAGAGGGCTTCCCTGAGATTGTGGAGCGGGCCAAGCCCGACACGCTCGTGTGGCGTGATCCCCGGGCCTACAACGAGCCTTACGTCAACTACTACTTGCGCCACCCCGCCTACCGCGACTACCCCGTCGTCGGTGTGTCCTGGTTGCAGGCTAACGATTTCTGCAAGTGGCGGACCGACAGAGTGAACGAGCAGATCATGGTGCGCGAAGGGTTCCTCGTCCACAATCCAACGGGTCAAGTGGACGACAGCTTCTTCAGCACTGAGGCCTACCTCGACGGACAGTACGAGGAAGCGGCCAAAGCGGCCGATGGCATCAAAGATCTCCGCCCCAACGGTTTGGGTTACCGCAATGTGGCCATGACCGACGGCATCTTGCTTCCCGATTACCGCCTGCCGACCGAGGCCGAGTGGGAATACGCTGCCCTGTCTCTCATCGGCAACAGCGGTGAGGAATTGATCACCAGTCGCCGGACCTATCCCTGGGACGGACACTATGTCCGGAACGACGACAGCCGCGGCAAGTTCTATGGTGAAATCAACGCCAACTTTGTCCGAGCACGGGGTGACTACATGGGTGTCGCCGGCGCGCTCAACGACAATGCCGACGTGACCGCACCGGTCTACAGCTACGCTCCGAACGACTATGGCCTGTACAACATGGCGGGCAACGTCAGCGAGTGGGTCATGGATGTGTATCGTCCCGGAACGCTCCAGGACGCCCAGGAGTTCCGCCCCTTCCGAGGCAATATCTTCTCCACCAAGCTCCTGGACAGCGAAGGCAATGTGACGGACAAACTGGACTACGTGCAGTACGACATTCCCGGCATCGAAACCTACATCGAAGGCTACGAGGAAGAGACCGAAGGACGCCTCACCAACGAAGGCCAGAACCTCATCGACAACCTCAAATCCAAGATGGAGAGTGCCAACGAGGACATGGGGGTCAAGCGCATTGAAGAGGCAATGACCAAGATGGACGAGGCCCTCGACCTCATCGAAGAAAGCGAGGCTCCCTGCGCTCCGGATTTGCGCCGTGGTTGGGTGACGAACATCGTCAATACACCGGGACAGATGCGGTACCGCGAGGTCACCGTCGAAGAAAACCTCGAGCGACGCAACTACAAGATGGCCGACAACATCGACTACCTCGACGGTGATTTGGAGAGCTCCATCTACTTTGACCAAAGCGACGATGCAGACGACCTCGTTTACGAGTACGGAGGCACCTCCCTCATCAACGATCACGTCCGTGTCTACAAAGGTGGAAGTTGGAACGACCGCGTCTACTGGGTCATCCCGGGAACGCGCCGGTTCCTCGAGGAGGACCAGAGCTCTGCCACCATCGGATTCCGTTGCGCCATGACACGCGTGGGGTCCCCCCGCGGCAATGCCATGGGCAGCAACTGAGTCCAACCGAACACTGTTCATTCCGAACCCCGTGATGGCCACGAGCCTCACGGGGTTCGTCTTTTCTTGGACCCATGAAACCCGTTACGACCTCTGCGCTTCTCGATTGGTTCGACCGTTCCAGCGGGGTCACGACCGACACCCGTGATTGCGGTCCGGGAAAGCTGTTCTTCGCCTTGAAGGGCGAACGATTTGATGGCAACGCCTTTGCCCAGGATGCACTGGATGCAGGTTGCTTGGGTGCTGTTGTCGATGATGCGTCCTTAGAGGGAGACGGCGTCCTATGGGTCGAAGATGTCCTAACCGCATTGCAAAACCTGGCGCACCTGCACCGGAGCCGTTTTCGAGGCCCGGTATTCGGGCTCACCGGAAGCAATGGCAAGACGACCACCAAAGAAATCTTGCGCGCAGTGCTGTCCCGTCGTTTTGACGTCCACGCTACAGCGGGCAATCTGAACAACCACATCGGGGTGCCCCTGACCCTGCTTTCCATGCCGGTCGATGTCGAATTCGCACTGGTTGAGATGGGCGCCAACCACCAAGGGGAAATTGCCCTCCTGTCTCGCATCGCAGACCCCACCCACGGTATGATCACCAACGTCGGACTCGCCCACCTCGAAGGGTTTGGCGGCGTGGAAGGCGTCAAAAAGGGCAAGCAGGAATTGTACGTGCACCTCGCGAAAAATGGCGGCACCGCGTTGGTTCCAGCCGATGACGACGCACTGATGGCACTCAGTACATTGGATGGCCTTCAGCGTCAGCTGTATCGCACTGCGGACCACCCGCCGCTGCTCTGGCGCGACGGCTCGGCCCCGGGTGCACCGCTGTTCTGGTCCACGGACGGCACACGCCAACCTGGACCTTGGCACCCGGATGGTCAGCCGCTTTCCGTTCAACTGGAAGGTCCCCACCAGGAGGCCAACATGGCGGCGGCCGTGGCGGCAGGCCTCCTGTTTGGTGTGAGCGAAATCGACATCTGCGCAGCACTCCAAGCCTTCGAGCCTGTGAAGCAGCGCGGAGAAACCGTACATACCGGCAACAACACCATCATCGTCGACTGCTACAATGCCAACCCGAGTTCCGTGGAGTCTACACTTCGCGCCTTCGCAGCAGCGCGCCATGAAGCGCCCCTGGCCATCCTCGGCGATATGATGGAGTTGGGCAATCATGCAGCTCAAGGACACCAGCTCGCGCGCGACGTGGCCCGCGATTGCGGCATCGAATGCTGGGTGGTCGGCGGCCTATTTTCCGTCCACGCACCGGGGGACCGGACATTCCAGGATTTGAACGAACTGCTTTCCGCCATCGAAGCGGACGCCCCTTCTGGGCGGACCGTCCTCTTGAAGGGGTCCCG
>Ga0160423_10005231_pt1 | contig 10584 bp, 8 predicted proteins | sample CRUFie14St8metaG_FD_108191 | JGI IMG/M metagenome (GOLD analysis project Ga0160423, IMG submission 108191) | Marine microbial communities from the Costa Rica Dome - CRUD Field 142mm St8 metaG | ecosystem: Environmental > Aquatic > Marine > Oceanic > Photic zone | place: Costa Rica: the Eastern... | reverse complement strand
TACAGGGCACCCTGTTAGATTTTCTACTACTAGTGGTGGAACTCATAGTGGAGGTAGTGAATACACTACAGGAGTTGTAAAAGATGATAGTGCTTATAAAACAACTATAACTGTTGCTGCTTCTGCTCCTACTTTATATTATTACTGTCAATATCACTCTGCTATGGGAGGTCAAGCTAATACTCCTACTAATAATAATTACCAAGGCCAATCTGCTACTACAAGTTTAGGAAGCGTTACAGTTCAGCTTGTAACCGATATAGTTGCTACAGGTCAAGAATTAACTACATCATTAGGAAGCACTACTCAAGTTGGAAGTGCTGCAATCGCTGTTACTGGTCAAGCATTAACGACCACTTTAAATAATGTAGTAGTAAAAAATAATCAAATATTCTCAGTAACAGGGCTTTCTGCAACTACATCTGTAGGAACTGTATCAATAGTAGGGCAACAAATTGTTTCAATTTCTGGATTTTCTGCTAATATTAATATAGGTTCACCTAATTTCTGGCAACCTATACCAGGGGCAAGTAATTCGTGGACTGAAGTAAACACTTCGAATACAAACACATGGAAGGACATAGCGGCATAAAATGGCATCAACTTATTCAAGTAGATTAAAATTAGAATTAATGGAAGCTGGCGCAAATGCTGGCGTATGGGGAAATAATACTAACGAAAATTTACAAGTTATCGATGCTGCAGTAGGAGGTTATTTAGCTAAATCTGTAGCAGGAAGTTCTAACGTTACCTTAACAAGTTCTAATAGAGATCCGGACGTTGAATCTACTAATGAAGCAGGTAATAAAGTAATTGAATTTACAGGAACACTATCTGGTAATATTTATGTCTTTTTACCAGCAGTAGAAAAAGAATACATTATACATAATAATACTACAGGGTCTTATACTTTACATGTAGCTCCTACTGGTCATGCAGCTAATGGCATAGCTATTACTCAAGGAACTCACACTGTTACCTACGTTAAAAACGGAGATGATATGGTAGATCTTTTTGCAGATGGCACTAGTTCTTTAGGAACTGTTAATGTTGCAGTATTGAATGCAACTACAGTAACCGGTGATGGTTCAGCTTTAACAGGAATAGATGCTTTTCCTAGTTCAACTAAAATGTTGTTTCAACAATCTTCAGCACCTACTGGTTGGACTAAACAAACTACACATAATAATAAAGCTTTACGTGTCGTATCAGGTTCCGTAAGTTCAGGTGGCTCTAATACTTTCGCTGCAGCGTTTAATACTAATAATACTGTTAGTGGAACTACTGGTGGCACCGCAGTTACTATATCGGGATCAACCGCTGGTCACTCAATCACACAAGCTGAACTACCAAATATAACTTTAACTCCACAACAAAGAGCAAAAACAGAAGACAAAGGTCCTTTGAACAGAGGTTCTTCTTCTGGTGGAGGTGCTGGTTATGAATTTCTTGACATACCTTTAGGTGGTTCAGGTACAGCTCACAGTCACGCTGCAGGAACATTAGCAGGTGGATCGCATACACATACTTTTTCTACTAACTTAAATCTAGATGTACAATATGTAGATTTAATTATTGCAGCAAAAGATTAATTTGAAAATTGAAATTAAAGATAACTGTCCTCTCAATAATTTTACTCCTTGTAAAAAATTTGACTGTGCTTGGTTTACTCAAATAAGAGGAACTCACCCTCAAACTGGTGAAGAAATTGACGAGTATGGCTGTGCTATTGCTATGCTTCCTTTATTACTAGTAGAAAATTCTAGACAAAGTAGTCAAGCTGGTGCTGCAATAGAAAGTTTTAGAAATGAAATGGTTAAAGCTAATAATCTTAGTAATTTATTAAAATTAAAGAAAAAGTAATGTACAACAAAGTTCAGTTTAGACCTGGTATAGATAAAGAAAATACTGAATATGGTGCTGAAGGTTCATGGATAGATTGTGATAAAGTAAGATTTAGATTTGGACTTCCTCAAAAAATAGGAGGCTGGCTTAAAGTAGCAAGTTCAGCTATGGTAGGAGTTGTTAGAGGAATCAAAACTTGGTTTGATTTAGACGGAAGTCGATATATAGGTTTAGGAACTAATAAAAAAGTTTACATATTTAACGGAGGTAACTTATATAATGTTACTCCTATTAGACAGAGCAATACTTCTTTAACGAATATATTTACTACTACTAATGGAAGTGCTAATGTTACTGTAACTGTAAACAGTCATGGAACTAGTGCTGGTGATTTTGTTATATTCGATACTATATCTTCATTAACTTCTGATACTAATTTTACAGCTTCTAACTTTACAACAGGAGAATTTGAAGTACAAGGAGTAGCAAATGGAAACGCTTTTTTTATTCAAATGCCGTCAGCTGAATCTGGTTCTGGTATAACTAATAAAGGAAATGGAAACGCTAAATTTGAATTAAACGTAGAACCCGATGTTCAAACTTTAGGATATGGTTGGGGTACATCTACATGGAATACTGAAACTTGGGGTACAGCTCGATCTAGTTCTAACGTTACTTTAGATATGGGTATGTGGAGTTTCGATAATGCTGGTGAAGATTTATATGCTTGGAAAAAGAATGATAGTACATACTTATGGGATACTTCAGCAGGTTTAGCTAATAATCGTATGACCGCAGTTACTAATGCTCCTACAGCTTCAGTTACTGGTTTAGTTTCTACTCCTGATAGACATTTAATTTGTTTCGGAACTGAAGTAACTATAGGAACTCCTAGCACTCAAGATACCATGTTTATCAGATGGTCAGATCAAGAAAATTTTACTCAATGGACTCCTAGTACAACTAACACGGCAGGCTCTCAAAGATTAGGTGAAGGAAGTAGAATAATATCTGCAAAGAAAACTAGAAATGAAATTTTAGTATGGACTGATCAAGCACTTCATAGTATGCAGTTTATTGGTCCTCCTTTTACTTTTGGATTTAGATTACTAGGTACAGATTGTGGAGCTGTTGGTATGAATTCTACAGTAGTTGTTAATGATACAGCATACTGGATGTCAGAAGGTCGTTTTATGATTTATAGAGGAGGTATACAAGAACTTCCCTGTAGTGTGAAAAGTCATGTATTTGGTGATATTAATACTGCTCAAAATACTCAAGTATATGCTGGTGAAAATAATGAATTTAATGAAGTTATATGGTTTTATTGCTCGTCTAGTTCAAGTCAAGTAGATAAGTATGTTATTTATAATTATCAAGAACAAGTATGGTATGTAGGAAATTTAAGTAGAAGTGCATGGGTAGATCAAGGAGTATTTTCAGTTCCTCAAGCTACTGAATATGATTCTACTTCTACTGCAGCAACTTCAGATACTTTAAATGGAGTATCCGCTGGTCGTAGTTTTATATACGAACATGAAACAGGAACTTCAGATGATGGTAGCACTATGAATACGTTTTTAACTAGTGGAGATGTAGATATAGCAGACGGAGATCAATTTATGTTTATTAGAGGATATATACCAGATTTTAAAAATTTACAAGGAACTGTAAAAATGAATTTATTATCTAGAGATTTTCCTACAGATACTCAAACTCAATCTGGTAATATAGATATTACAACAAGCACTAAACAAGTTAATACTAGATCGAGAGGGAGACAAATCGCTGTAAAAATTAGTAGTGATTCAGGCACGAATGATCAATGGAGATTCGGAACGTTAAGAGTAAATGCTAGACCAGATGGTAAAAGATAATGGCATTTAAAAGACCTCCTAGCCTTCCGATAGCTAGATCTGACGATGAATTAATGCAAGTATATAATCAAGCTATTGTTGATTTAGAACAGTATTTATTAGAAATTACTCAACCCGCAGATACGGGATTTACTACTAGCAATGTAACTACTAATAAAACTTTAGATCCTACATCTGCTAACTTAGCTACTGTAGCAAATACTTTAGCTACTTTAATAGATGCTTTAAAATCGAAAGGATTAATTGGTTAATTATAGAAAAGCTACTTTAGAAGATGTAAAGCCGATTAGAAACTTACTTTTAAATTGGCTTGAAGAATCGCCTTTAAAATTAGGAAAACCTAATACTAGAAAGGGAGATTCTTACATATATGATATAATTTATAATAACTTCGTAATAGTGGCTGAAAAAGACAATAAAATCGTAGGAACTATATCAGTAATTGATGAAGATACTTGGTATACAGATAAAAAGTTTTTTAGAGTAAATTGGCTTTATGTAGATAGTAAAAAAAGAAATAGTAGAATAGCGAAAAAATTGCTAGAATATGTTAAAGAATACGTTAAAATAAACAAAATGCCTTTGATACTTGAAATGACACAAGGACATGATATTGATAGAAAACATCAATGGTTAATTAGACAAAACTTTGAATACCTTGGTGGCACATATGGAGATAATTTATAATGGGAAGTTTATTTAAACCTACATCTACAGTAGTACAAGCACCTAGTCAAGCTTCAGTACAATACGAAATCCCACAATATTTTAAAGATTTACAAGAAGATTTATTTGCTAGAGCCAATACAGCAAGTCAACAAGGATTTCAAGCTTATCAAGGTGAACGTATAGCAGATTTAACTGCTCTTCAAAATGCTGCAATTAGTCAAGCTCAAACAAACTTAGGACAATTTGGTGCTTCAGGTATTACAGGAGAAGCTCAAAATAGAGTAAGAGATGCAGCAAACATAGCTAGCATGCAGTTCACTCCTCAGATGGCTGAACAGTATATGAATCCTTTTACTGAACAAGTTACTAATGCTGCAATAAGAAATTTACAAGAACAATCAGCTTTAGCTTCACAACAACAAAGAGCACAAGCGGCACAACGAGGTGCTTATGGTGGAGCAAGACAGGGAATACAAGAAGCTACTCTTCAAGCTGAAACTGCAAAAAAAGCAGGAGATATAACAGCTCAGTTACAAGCACAAGCTTTTCAAGATGCTGCAAATAGATTTACTCAAGATCGTGCTGCCGCTGCAACAGGACAAATGCAAGCTGCACAAGCACTTCCTGGTTTACAAGCTCAAGCTGGACAAGTCGGTTTACAAGAAGCGGCCGCTGCAACTAGATTTGGCGGACTACAACAAGCAGTAAGACAGCAACAGTTACTAGAAGATTATCGTGACTTTGTAGAACAGCAAGGATTCGATAGAGGACAATTAGGATTCTTATCAAGTATTCTTACAGGTGCTCCTATACGTTCTTACGGCGAAGAACGTTCAGGTACAGTAGGTCAAGTTATCGGAGGTACTTCTCCTTTCGCTCAAATCGCAGGAGCCGCTGGTACATTTGCTGGTTTTATGTAAGATAAAATATGGCTGAAACAGTGTTAAATAGGGATGTTCAAGACGATTTAAAATTTCTAGAAAATTTATATAGAGAAACTGGCGGAGATGAATCATATCAAACTATAGAATCGAACATTTTTGATGCTTATGGTGGAGAAGAAAAATTTTTAGAAGCGTCAAAAACTTATAATCAAAGTTCTAATTTATCTACAGACGAGGATCAAGGATCATCAGTAGATGCTACAGTAAATACTACTGCTGGTGAAGTTAATGCTGGTGGAGATGCTTTCGGAAGTGAAGTAGATACTTTAATTAATCAACCAGGGATAATAGACGATTTAGAAAATCAGTTAAATAATAGAGATCAATTACAAAGTGAAATTGATTTTATCGCAGAAACCGTAGGATTAACTGATAGACAAAAAACAGCTATGGAAACATCTTATGGATTAAATAATCAAAGTATATTAGAAAGAATAACAAGTAATTTAGGTTCTATATTTACAGGGACAACTGAATTTGGCAAGACAAAAGATGGTACATATACTTTTGCAGAGAAAAGTGGTGCTGATGTATTAAAAGAAAAATTACAAAACCCTATGGTTGGTATAGGATTAAATCTTATAGAAGAAGGCGGTACTCCTAGTTTTAAATCTCCTTTCGCTAGAGTTGCATCTGCTGTAAATCAATATAATAAAGATTCGAGAGAAGCTGATTTACAAAAACTAAAACTATTATCTAAACAAACATCTACTACAGATAAAGGAAAGTTTTCTTTTGTAAAAGGTTTAAAATATACAATAGGAGATGTTTTAAACGCTGAAGGTAAAGATAAATATTTTCCTGATGAAGAGCTAGGAATAACAGGTGTTGTTTCAGGTGTTGTTCATAGTCAAGACGGAATTATTAAGTTAGAAACTTTTGTTAAAGATCCAATAGATCCAATAGATCCAGTTAAAGATCCTAGTAAATTAGATCCTGAAGATATATATGGCATAGTTGATAAAAAATCAAAAACTGTAATATCGCAGTATGAATCTCAAATAGAACCAGGGTTCTTAGAAGCTCAAGAATTAGTGCCTCTTATAGATTCACAAATTGCTGCTATTAAATTAGATCCTAGTACCTTTCAAGAATACGGTCCTAAAGTAAAAACGTTTGCTCCTTTAGGTCAGTTTTTAAAAGCTATTCTTCCTAGTGAAGATTTGTACAATAAATATTTTGAAGAATTTATCGGAGTAGATTTTCAAGGTTTAGCTCAATTAAAATTTGAAGATAAAGTTACTACTAAGAAAGTATTAACTCAATCTAAGAAAATATATCCCGTATCTAACGCTGATATTGAATTATTAGCAAATTCATTTTCTAACTACGGAGATTCACCAGAAATTTATTTAAGAACTGCTTCGTTTCAACATGCATTAGGAGAGTATTCTCAGCTTTTAAATACAGGATATCAACAATTTTTATCAGCTAATAAAGATCCAAATAATCCAGATTTTCAACAACTTGGTACAAGTGGCTACGCTGTCGCCGGAGGACCAGGCGGTGGTTTAGAAATAAATGGTAAAAAATATAATAACGCTATTGATTATGCTAGAGCATATGCGATGAATGAAATAAAAGAAAAATTTGAAGATATAGATCCAAGTAAATACGGATATAAGAAAAATAGATTATCAGATTATGAAAACACAGAAGCGTTTGGTGATCAATCTCAAGGTTTAGAACAAGGCGATTATTCTCCTATCGCATATTTAGCATCTGCTTATTACGATAAAAATAGTGATATATTAACTGCGACTAATGTAGGAACTCCTAATTCTGGTTTAATATTTGTAGATGAAAAACCTCTAGAATTATTCGGCGAAGTAGATGAGAATAATAATTTTATATTAGATAGAGAGAAAACTGATTTTAAAATTATAGCTTTACTTAATAATATGTATTCAGAAGTGATTAAATTAGATGCTATAAAAAACATGGAACAATCTGAAAAAGATAAAGCTTTTAATGAAATGTTCCCTGCTTTTGTATTCCCTACTGACGATAATTCTTTAGAAGAACAGTACATAAGTATGTTTAATAGATATGGCGAAGAGTAAATTTTTAGAACCTGGTTATTTAGAAAGCTCAAAAGATAGCTTAATCATTCAAGAAAGAGAAGCTGGTCTTGGTTCTGGACCTCCTACACAAGAAGAAATAGAAACTTTAGGATACGATAAAGCAGTTCTAAATTCTTACGGTTTAGACGGAGAAGCAATTAAAGAAGGATTTACTTTAGAAGCTGAAGAACTAGGTAATTTTGTTTTTCAATCAGCTAATGAAATATGGCAAGAACAAACCGCTGGTAAACAAGGAAACATGCCAGAAAATTTTGTAACCAATGAAATGTTACAAGATATTCTTAAAGAGTTTGAACCTTCAAAAGATACTAGATTACTTAAACTAGGAATTAATAATAAAGGTATGGGTTTTGAAACAGCTAGATTTTTTTATGAAGCAGGAGGAATGAACGATAATGTTAAAAAAGAAAATTTAGAAAGATATCTTAAAATAGCTAATCCAGACCAACCTGTTACTGTTATGTTCGCTAACGAGTTAGGTGGAGATAATAAAGAATTTTTAAATACTGTATTAGGAACAGATAATTTAGAAGAATTAGATTACAACCCTGTTATTTATAAAGTAGGAGATGAGCCTTTTAGAGTTGTAAACACTCCAGGTTTTGATAAAGGAGATTTTCATTTTTTAATGAGAGAATTACCTGTTATCGCTTCTGATGTAGCTATGGCAGGAGCAGGAACTGCTGTAGGAGGTATGCCTGGACTAATAGCAGGGTCTGCTGCAGGGTCTGCTTTTGGAGAATTGTTAATTCAAGTTGCTACTGATTCTTATTTACATTTTAAAGAAACAGGAGATATCTACACATATGAAGACTTCATGGAAAGAGTAGATGAAGTATCAGGAGCTATGGGTCAGCAAGCTCTTTTTGCAGGAATAGCTACTCCTGTATTTAAAAAAATATTTGACGGAATTATGGGTGCTATTCAAAAAGGTACCGGCAAAAGAATGCCTGCATCGATGGATAAATTAGACAAACAAGCATTAAAAGATGCTCCTAAACGAATTAGTAATGAAGCGATAGAAGAAATCAATAATGAAATGACTAAACTTTACGGAGATATTAGTCCTCAAATTAGATTAACTTTAGCGAAGTATTTAGGCGAACCGTATCTTGTAGCTATGGAAAATTTTATAAAAAAGAGCCCTAGCCAACGTTCAACTTTTGTAGATGAAATGAATAAAAATCAAAAAGAAGCTATGGAAGTTATAGATTTATATTTAGGAACTGCTAAATCAAAACCTGTAGGAACTCCGTCTATAGGCGATTTAGGAGAAACTGTAATTAGTGGTGCTCAAAAAGTATCAGATGATGCTATTTTTCCTATTAACGCTCAAATATTAGATGATACAAGTAAATTAAATCTAATATTAGATAGCTTTGAAGCTAGTGCACAAGGAAATACAATTGGTAGAGAGTTTGTAGAAAATTTAGATAAAACTAATAAACAGTTATATCAAGCAGAAAAAACTAAATATGACACTGTTGTAAATAATGTTTTAAAAAATTTAGAAGGAGGTCCTAATGCATCTTTCGTAAAAACAGGTAGTCTTAGAAGAGATTTAATTGAATTAAGAAAATCTTTGAATTCAGCCATAATAAATGCTGATGAAGGCACTATAAAAATTATAAATACGATTTTAGAAGCTACTGCAGGAAAGAAAGCACCAAATACACCTGGTATTGCACCAGCTAAAAATCTAACGTTTAATCAAGTTATGGCTACTCTAAACGGTCTTAATAGATTAATAGATGATGACTATGCAAGACTAGCAGGTAATGCTCCTGATTCTAAAACATTAGTAGCTATAGCTGCAAAAACTAGAACTGCTTTATTAGATAGTTTAAAGAAAAATTTATCAGATGAAAATTATTTTACATTAAATTCAACTCTAACTAATTTAAGTGAAATAAGAAAAACATATAATAATAAAGCTATTAATATGTTATTTAAAACTAGTCCTAATAAATTAGGTTTAGAAGTTTCAGATAAAACAGTTCTTAATACAATTTTAAATGATGAAATAGCTTCAAGAGAACTTTTAGGTTTATTAGATAATCCTAGTTTAGTATCTCAAAAAGAAGTAGTTAAGAGATATATAAAAAATAACTATAAAAGTTTTGTAACTAATAATGGAAATATTACAGACGCTGGTACTTTAGCTAAGAATACTAAAACTTGGATGTCTAAAAATGAATATTTATTAGAATATTTTAATAAGGAAGAAAAAAAATTATTTGAAAATGCTATAAGATTTATGGATAACATAAAATTTAATCAAAAACAACTTGATGATTTAACTAAAAGTCTTAGAGATAACGGAATTGAAGGTCTTAAAAACGTAGATCCCTACACAATAAATTCATACTTACAAAAAAATCCTACCATGGTTGGTGTTTTAGTAGAAAGTTTACAATCTAATAATAGTAAATTAGCTAAACAAACTTTAGAAAACGTTAAAGATTTTTATAACGCTGAATTAAGAAATAAAATAGTTAAACCTGATATATACACAGGAACTGAATTTTTTAGTGCGAGTGCTATTAGTAATTTTTTAAAAAGTAATGATAGAGGAATTTATGAAATGTTATTTGGAAAAAAATATATTGAAAAATTAGATAAAGCCAGACTAGCTTTAGATCCTTATGAAAGCTTAATATCATCTGATAGTCTAAATGTATTATCTACTTCTGAAGTACAGCAAGGTTTAAAAAATACGTTTTTTGGACAGTTAGATAGAAAGAGAACGATACTTAGAGGACTTACAACTTTATTAAAATTAAGAAGTTTTAATGATTCAGCACTACCTTTAGCTAACGTAGATGAGTTTTTTAGACGTTATGAAAGTAATTTAAATCAACCTGATTATATAAAAGCAATGATAGCTGCAGCTACTCAAGAACCTATAGTTACTGGTATGTCGGAAGAAGGAGAAATGAATTTAGGAGAATTAGGATTGAAAAAAGGTGCTGAAGTAGCAGGTACAGGTGTTTCGGTTATGACAGAGAAAGTATTACCTACCTTTAATAAACTAATAACAGATATTTTGAACAGAGGTGGAACTACTGTTATCACTCCGACTGAGTAAATCGGTTAAAGGAACATCATCAGAACATGCTGGGATTTCTTGGTTATTAAAACAAGGCTATCATGTATTTAAAAATG
>Ga0160423_10005230_pt1 | contig 10584 bp, 13 predicted proteins | sample CRUFie14St8metaG_FD_108191 | JGI IMG/M metagenome (GOLD analysis project Ga0160423, IMG submission 108191) | Marine microbial communities from the Costa Rica Dome - CRUD Field 142mm St8 metaG | ecosystem: Environmental > Aquatic > Marine > Oceanic > Photic zone | place: Costa Rica: the Eastern... | reverse complement strand
GAGTATTGTTTACAATAATGTGTAACTTGATCTATCCATTCTTGTTGTGATATACCATTAATATATTGTGTAACTGTTTGACTTGATGGTGCAAGTAAAATATATTTACCTCTTGTTGTTCTCCAACCTTTAAATTCTACATCTATACCTTTATCTTTTAATTCATTTAATCTTTTACCATCACCTACTGTACATCTAATAGTATGCAATTTGCCTTTTATAATTCTAAAGTAAGTTTTATCTATATCATGTATTTTAGGTTCAGGATAACGTGTTGGTTGTTGTGTTAAGTAACCTATATCTACATAATACCATTCTTCTTTTTTATCAATACACTCTTGTATTTTTTTAAGATTAGATCCTGCCAAACCCCAAAAGAAATGAATGTTTGTGTCTTTATCTTTCCAACCTTTTTTTATTGCTGGCCAAATTTGATGTGATAAACATTTATCCCATGCCATTTCATGTGTTATAATCATTGTACTTTTCTCCAAGCAGTGCCATCTTCTATTTCTGATAGTGTAAATTGATTTGCTAATAAACTATCAATCCATCTTTCTCTATTTGGTGCATAAAAAGGTTTTTCTATTTGTGTTAAGTCTGTTAATGAAACAGGTAAACCACATGATATACCATCTACAAAACTAGGTACACCATTTAAAACTGCGTCTATACATGCTGTTGTATTAAATGATACACAAGCAAATGCCTCTTCTAATTGTTTTGTTAATGACTCTTTACTATCTTTTTCTCTAATAACTATATCTTTTTTAGTCACGCTCTTTAATTGATATAATGTGTCATCTAACCAATTAGGATAACCATAGTATTTCTTTGCGTGATCTGAGGGTGGTAAAACTAAAATATATTTACCTTCTTTTTTCCACTCTTTAATATCAATTAGTTTTTTATATTTTTCTATTCTTTCATAATCTTGTTCAGTTAGTTTATCAATATAAGTTAGTGAGTAATCATTTCTAGTTATTCTGTATATTTTTTCTTGTACAGCACCCTCACCATGTCTGTTACCAAATCTATATGCATGGTCGAAATAATAAAACGTTTGAGGTTTCATCATACAGTGTTTTAATAAATCACCTGTGCCTCTTAATACACCAAACACTGCAACAGGTTTATCTAATTCTTTAAAAGTAGGCCAATCTGTTTGTTCATATTGTTCTACAGTTTTAACTCTTTTATGCATTATACCATCTGCACTTTTAACAAATGCTCTTATAGGTATATCAGTTAACTCTCTAGTTTCAAAACCTTGTATCATTACATTCTTATTTTAAAACACTCTGAATAATATTTAAACCAGTTTGTAGAGTAGTCACAATCTTTATATTCTGCAAACCATGGACCACCCTCTGTAAAATGAATATTTTTAATATCGTCTTTTTGTTCATATTCACCTGCCAACCAGTTCCACTCTAATGGTATTTCACCTATTAAGTCATCACTTTCTAACCATTTAAATTGATGAAGTTCTAAACCTGACGCTCTGTTAACATAGTTAGGTGTTAGTTGAGTACACTTTTTACAATTCATCAACATTACACTTGACCAATTTTTTTTAGGATAAGTTGTTTGCACTTGATTTAAAAATTTTACTTTACTCTTTGGTGTATAATCATGTTTACAAACTTGCACTGCATATCTGTCATCACGTAATCGCCACAGTTCAGCAATGTCAGCTTCCATTAACATATCACAATCCATAAACAATGCCCAACCTTGATAGTTCATAAGGTGTGGTATAATAAATCTACTAAAAGAAAACTCTGTGCTAGATAAACTATGTCTTTCTCTTACAAAATCATCTTTAATATTTGATAAGTTGATTGGTGTAATCGCTACAGGTTTAGTAGAATTTTTTAATATACTATAACTTAACGTACTAAACGCTGCTTTTTCTTTACTATCATAACCTATAAAAACATTAATCATTTAAAACTTTCTAATTATATGTTTTCTTAATGCTCTAGTCAATTCTTCAATCTTATCTATAACTGCAATTAAACTAGGATCTGTTATGTAATTATTTTGTTCTTTTAACTTATCGTATTCTTTTAATGGTATTGTTACCATTGATTGTTCATTTTCAAAAGTCTTATCATTATCTTTATCATCTACACTTGTCATATTATCCTCACTTGTTAACATGTTGTCCTACTGACTCACGTTTTATATCGTTGTGGTCAAATTCTGCCCAATATAATTCAAAGGCAACTCCGTCTTCCAATCCTATAAACTGGTGAAAAACACCTGGCTTGACCCTCATAAAATCGCCAGCATTTAATATTGTTTCATCAACTAAATCGTAATCATTTTGCCATACTTTGACCATCATCTTACCTGACTCAACAAAGAAACCATTCCATTTAAATTCATGTTTGTGTTTAGAACACGCTACATCTTTTTTATATTCTATTCTATGAAACTCTAATACACCATTGGCATGTATTAATTCAGTTTGTCCCCATATTTTACCTGCTTTCATCTTATCCTCCGTGTCTTGGTCTATGTTGTAACCACTCATCGCTATGTGGTTTAAATTTTCTTTCACCTTTTCTGTGATCTAAGTAAGGATTTATAAACTTATCTCTTGCCATTATATGACCATTCTGTTTATCACCTAATCTTTTTTCTTTATAGTCACTAACAGTTTTCATATTATCTCTTGTATCATCTAACGTATGACAGTCTGTGTATGCTTTTAATTTATAAACATTATCACTTTTATACAAGTCAGTATAGTAATTAAAAAATGTATTTGATACTTCTTTAGTGTTATCAAATGCAACAAAACCTGTTTCTGTATATGTATGTGGTCTATAATAAAATGATACAAATACATCATCTGGTAAACACTCATCATACCATTCATCAGGTATCTGTCTAATAAATTTACTATCACTATCTACATAATATATTTTGTCACCATATTTTCTACTAGCATTTTGAGCAAATACTTTATATGAAAATCTAACTGCATCACTTAAAAAATCACTAAATGATCTACCTTTATTTCTTTCAACAAACTTTTCTAACTCAGGTTCTTCTTTAAATAAATTATGATAAAATACATTAGGATGTTTTGGGTAGTGTACATTTTCTAAGTCTTCAACAAATACATGAAGTGGTATCGTTTGTTTTGTCTGTAAATATGTATCAATTAATTGATTAGCATATCTATCATACAATTCTTTATTAAATGTAGTACAAAATATTTTACGCATTATAATATCTTCGTAAGTCTGCCTCTACCATGTCTATCATTAAACTTTCAACATTGTGTTTATGTGTCCAACCTAATTCAGTTTTTGCTTTTGTAGCATCACCTTGTAATATATCAACTTCAGCAGGTCTAAAATGTATTTTATCTGTAGTAGATATTAATACATTTGTGTCTTGTTCGTAACACTCATCATCTTTCCAATAAAACTTTATATTAAGATAATTTAATGTCATTTCTAAAAACTCTTTTACAGTATGAATAATACCAGTTGCCAATACAAAGTCGTCTGCTGTGTGATGATTCATTATTAATTGCATACCTTCAACAAAATCTTCGGCATGTCCCCAATCTCTTTTTGCATTTAAGTTACCTAAAACAATAGGTCTTTTTTCTTTTTTCCATAATGCGATACCTTTAGATATTTTACGTGTTACAAAATCCTCACCTCTCATAGGACTTTCGTGGTTAAACAAAATACCTGTAGATGCAAACATGTTATATGCCTCTCTATAATTAATTGTTATATGATGACCATATAGTTTTGCAACACCATAAGGACTTCTTGGCCAAAACTTAGTCTTTTCTGTTTGTGGTGTTTCATGTACTTTACCATACAATTCACTCGTACTTGCCTGATAAAAACCTATACCTGGATTAACTTGTCTAATAGTTTCTATCATTCTTAATACACCCATTGCATCAATAAGAGTAGCAAGTTCAGGTTGTTCAAATGATAAACCTACAAATGATTGAGCTGCCAAATTGTAAACCACATCAGGTTTTGTTTTTTCAATTGCTCTTCTAATATTTGCTTGATCTATTACATCTAATTCTACAAAATGAATATCATCTGTAATACCCATTTCATCAAGTCGCCAATATTTGTTAGTGGTACTTCTTCGTTCACCACCATAAACTTTATAACCTTTTTGTAGTAAAGATTTTGCTAGATAACTACCATCTTGTCCTGTAGTGCCTGTTATCAATGCTGTTTTCATTTTATCTCCTTAATAATATTATAGACCATATCTATATTTTCTTTTAAATCTCTTACATCATTACCTATAAACAACCCATTGTCATGTACATAGTTTGATATTATATAATCTTTGTTATCTATGTATTCTAAGTAATCTATTACAGGATTTCTCATAAAGTTACCTGCAACTATGGGTCTACACTCTATCTCATTTTCTTTAAACTTAGCAACTATTTTATCTCTCTTACCATGTAGTTTGCCTTTGAATATCATTGAAAAACCAAACCAACTAGAATTACCTACTTCTTTTTGCACTTGAACGTCTGGCATATCTTTAAATTTTTGTATAAAATATTCTGCATTTTTAACTCTTTGTTCTCTCATGTTTGGCCACTTTTTAAGTTGTACACTTCCTATTGCACCACTCATTTCTAATGGTCTTACACTGTAACCTGGAGTAACAAAAGTAAAACTATCTTTGAAATTATCACCTGTTTTTTTATATATCTTATTATCTTCAGGTAAATCTCTACACCAACCATGTGCTCTTAATGATCTGATATAATCTGCATCATCTTTGTGTTGACATGCTATCATGCCACCTTCCATAGTTTGTAAATGATGACTAAAGAAAAAAGAAAAACTACCCATATGACCAACTGTACCTGTGTAAATATCCGTATCTGATATTGCACCTAAACTTTCACAGTTATCCTCAATCAACATTAAGTTATGTTTTTCTGCGATTTCATTTAGTTTATTAAAATCACATGAGTTACCTAATAAATTTACTGCAAAAATGGCACAAGTATCTTTTGTAATTGCCTTTTCAACTTTATTAACATCTATATTTAATGTTTCCATATCTATATCTACAAAGTTTAATCTAAATCCATATTGTTGCAACGGATAATAAGTAGTTGACCAACTTACGGCAGGCACAATTATATCACCACCTAGTTTATATTTTAATCTTAGTGTTGCTAACATGAGTAAGTTTGCTGTTGATCCACTATTGACCATCACTGCGTCTTCACATTTAAAGTAATCGCAAAACTCTTTTTCGAATTGTTTGACATGAGGTCCCATTGTATAGCGACCTGTCTTTATAACTTTTTGAATTGCCTCTATTTCTTTTTCGTCCCAAGTATCACAAGCCAATTGATATTTCATAATATTCTCCTTTTCTCATATTTATACTGTCATCTTAAATACTTTTTTCCATATTGCAAAATTGAATATGGTAAATAATTCTTTTTGTTTTAGTAAAGCAGGTGGCCATTTTGAACCTATTGCTGGTTTAAGATTTTTATTATCTAAAAATCCTTTAACTATGTTATCATCTAATTCAAATATATCTCTAACTTCTTTGTCTTTTAGTGTTTCAAAAATATATGCCCTTAGTTTACTCTCATCTCTACCTGGATTTGCCTCACTGCCTATTAATAATTCATCTGTAGGAAATCTCCAACCTGTTTTTTGTTTACTTAAAATAGAATTAGGTAGTCTATTTTTATATGCCATTTTAAATAGTGTTTTAAATTCTACTCTTGTTTTTTTGTTTGGCATTTCTAAAAACGTACCTTTCAAATTAGATGGTAGTTTTCTACAAAAATCTCTAAATACATTACACATCATAGGAAATCTTGCTTCCATACTAAAATTCATACCTAACTTATCATTTCTAATTAAAAAATCATCACATAAAGTATTTAAAGATTCTATATACATCATGTCGTTTATTTTATCACCTGTTAATGGTTCTTTTGGTAACCATTCATTTAGATAATTCATTTGTTCATCTATTGTTAAACTCATTTCTTTATCTTGCAATTCTCTATGATTAGCACTTAGTTGTTGTAATTTCAACTTCCAATCTTTTTTTGTTTGATGTTTATAACCAAACAATAATTCATCACCACCATCACCACTTAATGTTACTGTAATACCATTTTCTGACATAAATTTATTAGTATTATAGTAAGTAGGAAAACTTTTACCTTGTCTTGGTTCTTCTAAAGCATAAAAAGTATTATCTATTGCATTAATAAAGTCTTCTTCATTTTGCCATAATCTTTCATTAGAAACATTTAACTCATTCGCAAATTGTTTAGCAACCAATGAGTCTTCATTTAGTTTACTGGTTCTAAACAAATCTGAAAAGTATGATGTAAATGTATTAGGCACGACACCTAATTGTGTCATTTCATACAATATAGATGTACTATCTAATCCACCACTTAAAAACAAACCAATTTTTCTTCTACCCATTAAGGTCATCTTAACTGCTTGATGCAATTTATCTCTCAACTCATCAGCATATTCATGTGTTTGTTTACTATACTCTAAACCTATCGGTACATTATTTAAATTGAAAGTTGTTTTATCATTTGTTCTTACGTTAATAGTTACAACTTCACCAGGTACTAACTTTTGTATACCTTCAAACAAAGTAAGATAACCTGAATTATAACCTTGTTTATAATAATGTCTAAGACCTTCTTTACATATCTTTCTTTGAAAATCTATACTCAATAAACTTTTTATTTCAGATGAAAAACAAAATGTATTATTTTTATAACCAAAGTAAACAGGTTTTGTACCATTACTATCTCTAGCAATAGTTAAATGTTTTTTAGTTTTATCGTAACATGCGAAAGCAAACATACCATCTAACTTCTTAATAAAATCAATACCTTTTTCATTTATACCTGCAATCAAAGTTTCTGTATCTGTGTTTGTTTGAAACTTATGACTTAATGTTTTACGTAATTCTAAATGATTGTATATCTCACCATTAAATACTAAGACTAAATTATTAAGATGCCAAGGTTGTTTAGAGTTTACCTCTTCATCAACAATAGATAATAGATTGTGACCTAAAGTTAAATCTTCGTCATTCCATTTACCATTACCATCAGGACCTCTATGATGAGCAGCCTGTATCATCTTGTCTATTTGTTCTGGTTGATTACTTAATATACCATGTATTGCACACATTATCTTGCCTGACTTCCTCTTACATCTCGTTTACATTTTATACAAGGAGAATTAGGATACCACTCTGCCTTGGTAATTCTTTCTCTAAAATTTGTATAATATTTACTTACATAATTTAAAAATATGCTAGGTTCTTTTTTTAAATTACCTACTTCCCATTTACTATGTAGTTCAGGTGTTAACATATCACAACACGCTGTCATGCTACCATTATAATCAATATAGATTCCCTTATTCATACTTGTGCATGGTTTAGTTCTAATATAATCTGTATCTAAAACTGTACCTGCTCTATTCACACCATTATTCCAATAGTTTCTTGCGTGTATCTTACCTTTAAATCTTTCTGGTAACTTATAAATTATCCATTCTTTATTTTTGTGATCTTCTTTTTTTATACGAGGTGCATCTAACTTATCACATATTTTATTAATTCTATCAAAGACTTCATTTTCATCAAAATTTTTTGCACCATTTCTCATATATGCTTGAAAAGCAAAACTATCTACACCTGCGTCTAATAATTGTTGATGATACTCTTTATTAATGTAATCAGAATTAGTATTAACACTTATCTTTGCATTTGGAACATGTTTTTTTGCAATCTTAATTTTTTTTATTATATCTTTTTTGTGTGATGTAGGTTCATGGTATCTACTAAAATCTATACGACCACTGAAATTTATTGATCCTAACTGTATCATAATACTTTCATACATTTCATTTGACATAAAAATAGTATTCTTTTTATCACGTCTATTAACTTCGTCAAGTGATAAAGGACAAAATACACAAGTTCTATTACAATAATTGTGTGTGCCTATCTCAACAGAGTTTATATTTCTTTTAAATATTATTGCCGCTTCACTGTTATTCATTAAGTAACTTGTCTATAAAGTTTTCAAATTCTAAGGCAGGTAGTGGTTTATTTAAAAACTCTTGTTTGCCAAAATCAGTTTTAGGATTGTTAATTGGTTCTATTACTCTATATAAAATATATCTTCTAGTGCCTGCACCTGTGGGATGTATTTCCTGATGCATACAATGATAATCGTTACCTAGTTTTCTTACTTTATCTAAAATTCTATTTAATGTGTTTGCCATTACAAGTCTTTCTTTAAAATTATTACATTACATATTTGTCTATGTAAGTTATCTGTTTCTACTTTCGTTATACCATGCCAACCATCTTCTACATTCTTAAATATAAGAGATGCATTACCAGTTGTAGAATAACTTTTATTCTCTTCAAAGTCTGATGGTTCAGGATTCATATTAGTTACCTTTTTACCTTTATAAAAAATTGTCTTACCGCCATATTCATTTTTCCAATTTTTAGGCATGAAGTAAAGTAAGTGAGATGCATACTTACTAACACTATCTACATGTGGTGACACATCTAATCCACTTTGAGTTCTATGAAAATCAAATCTTATTCTAAAATCATTTATTTTTAATAGATCACATATAAAATCTTTATAATCTTTATCCTGTAATTCCTGTAATAATGTCTGCCATACAAAAGGTAAATCATTTATATTTTTTATATAAGGATCAAAATATTTACTTTCATTTTCTGTTTTAACAACCATCAATCTTCTACAGTGAGGTCTTTGTCCATGTTTTCTAGTATCAGGTATTTCATCTTTGAATAAACTATCATCAGGATATTGATTTAATAGTTCTTCATAGTCTTCATTATTAATAAATTCTTTAATATGAAGATGAGGATTATATCCTTCGTATTCGTTTAATGTTCTATTTGTTAAATTTAACATTTTCAAAAACTAATCCTCTACTTCTCCAAAACTCTCTTTCCATAGTTGAGTGTGTTTTAGATGTATCTGTTAAGTCTTGTCTATATGTGAAACCATATTTTTTAAATAGTTCTATCCAATAAGGTTTTTCTTCACAGTTTACATGATGATGACCAGGTGTTTCTGGTTCAGAGTAAGTTACAAAAACATACTTTGCACTTTGCATCAATGTCATATAATTAATTTCATATCTTTTTTCAACGTGTTCTACAAACTCACAACACCATATCATATCAAAATCAGTTTTATAATCAAATGTGCCTTTTGTAAAATCGTGTAGTTCAAATAGTTCAGGTTTTTCTCTAGTAAGTGTATGGTCACCGTCAATACCTCTTGCATCTAAACCTAATTTGTGTGCCTCATATACTTGACCACCAGGTCCACAACCTATATCTAACATAGATTTACAACCTAATTCAGTCATTGCATATTTTAATACACCAATGTCCGTGTGAGTACGACCTTTATGACCACCTAAATGTTTTTCTAATGGTTTATTCATTTACTAACTCCTCTATAGAGTTTTTGACATTACCTGTCCTAAATTCATGTTCACTAAACTCTGTATATGCCATTTCGTTATACCACTCTTTCATTTGTTCAGATGTGTTATAATGTATATTGTTTACTTTTGATAAATCATTATTACCTAGTTTATAACCAAAGTTTGCACTACTTGTAAAACAAGGTATACCTAAAAATGTTAGTTCAAATATAGATGTACTATTATCTAAAACTGCACAATATAAATTATCAGCAATATCTTTATACGCTTTTGTTTTTTCAATTATTTCTACATCACCACCTATCACCTCTAAGTAATCTATTTTACTACCTGGATGTGGTTTAATAATAATATTTTTGTCTGTGTATTTTTTTAATTCATTGTATGTATCTAAAACAAATTGTTCTACAGGTTTTGTAGCAGTAGGATCGTTTTCTAAACCAGGACAAATAATAATATCACCATTTAAATTATTTTTCCATGTATGTGAATTTAATTGTTCATTCATATCAAACGCAGGATTATTTTTATAATATTGTGATAATCTATCAGATGTAGGTTTGCAAAATTTTGCTTTACCATATGTCCAATGATTTAGTGCCATTCTGTAGTAAATAGGTCTTGTTTTTTTCCATAGCATGCCCTCTGCACCAACAAACGCATTTCTAATTCTACATAATGTACCAGTTTCTAATACTATAAATTTTTTATTATACAATTTAAATAAAGAAGTAAAAAAAGTATTAATATTTTCTAACCATGCCTGTCTTCTAACATTGTTTACAGGATGCCACACTCTGTTTCTGTTTTTACTTCCCCATGTACCATATATAAAACAAACATCAGCGTGTTGAATTTTATATAAATCACGTACAGTAATTAAGTTCTTTTCAAAAAAATTTTCTGAATAGTTTACATTAACATGATAGTTACTAGGATAAAGAAGTCTAATTTTCTCTACTACTTTTGATCCACCTATTGTAACTGTTCTCACTGTGTACCAACCTTTTGTATAAAATAACTATCTGCAATATCTGATATG
>Ga0160423_10005229_pt1 | contig 10585 bp, 7 predicted proteins | sample CRUFie14St8metaG_FD_108191 | JGI IMG/M metagenome (GOLD analysis project Ga0160423, IMG submission 108191) | Marine microbial communities from the Costa Rica Dome - CRUD Field 142mm St8 metaG | ecosystem: Environmental > Aquatic > Marine > Oceanic > Photic zone | place: Costa Rica: the Eastern... | reverse complement strand
TTTCTCCAGGCCCGACGTCTCTCCGCATCGCTTACGTTCGACGAGCTCTCCGCGATGGTGCTCACGTCTGGGTTGAAGTGCACAGGGGCGTCGCCCACAAGGTACTCCCACTTTCCCTCGCCTCCCAAGGTCGTCTTGGTCCTGCGTTTCCGCACTGCAGTGAGGAGTCGCCGGCCAAGTTGTGGCGGGCGCGGCACGGGCGGGGGAGGCGACACGGAATGGGAGATGAGGTGGCGATGGCGGTCAGGGTCAGACACGATCGTCTCGCTCCTCTCGTGCGCTCTGGCGGGACGCGGCACCCACCAAGGAGCTCATCGGTCCTCAGGTCGTACTCCTCAACGAGCTCGGATCCGTTTTCGAAAGTGGTGTGCACGGACTTCTTGTTCCCGGACACGAAGGAGGTGCTCTTGCCCCCCTGGCGCAACATTCCTGTCGCCCGCGAGAAACGCGCGCCTCTCGTGGCCTGGCCCGGCCGCCCGCTCCGCGAACGCTGTCTCCGGCTGTCTCCCGGCACACCCGGCTCGGCGGGAATTTTTTTTTTGGCGGATTCTGAGGGACCGAGGGAGGAGGAGGAGGTCATGGAGTCATGGGCAATGACTACTCATGGCTGATGCGGGTTCAGAGGAGGGAGGGCGCGGAGACCCACGGTCTTGCGGATCGAAACTGTGGATTACAATGGACCAGAAAAGAAAGAGCTGTGAACAGACAGACAGCGAGCTAGGAGTCGGCCGGGGGCGGGGCGCTCTCCTCCACGATGGCGGGCTCGGCCTTGGGCTCTATGCCAAAGAGGATCTTGAACTTGATGAGCGGGTCCTCCTTCTTGATCAGTCTGACGGGCATGAGCAGGATCTGCATGATGATCCAGAAGAAAGTGCCGCCGATGATCCCGTACGCGATGTTGTAGGTGTAAGGAATCAGCACGAGGGTGGCAAAGGCGGGCAGGGCCTCCTCCACGTCTCCCCACTCGATTTCGTTGATGTGCTTCTGCATCAGGGCACCAACGATGCACAGGATGGGTCCGCTCGCGAGGGGCGGGATCTCGCTCAGCAGCGGGGCGAAGGGGATGGCAATCGCGAACCAAAGCCCAACCGTGATGGCCGTCAGGCCGGTCCTGCCGCCGTCCACGACCCCTGATGCGCTCTCCGCGTAGGTGGTCACGGTGCTAGTGCCGAGGCAAGATCCGATGATGGTGGCGATTGCGTCCGCGGCGAAGGCCATGTTGGCGTTCCCCTTGGGCAGGTTTCCCTTGGAGTCCGTGAAACCGGCCCTCTTCGCCACGGCGTAGAAGGTTCCCGTGCTGTCCAGGATGTCGGTGTACAACAAAGTAAATACCGAAATCCAAAATCCTGGATCCTTGACGGCCCCCCAGTTGAAGACATTGGCTGTGTTTTTGATGTTCGCGGTCTCCGCGAACTTATCCGGGGCGTAGCAGAAGCAACCGGCATCCGCGAGCTCTGTGGCGTTCTGCATTGGGTTGCACGCCCCAACGGGATAGTTGAACGCAGAGTCATCTTTCCTGGCCCAGCACTCCGACCAAGCGACAATGGTCCCGAAGACGATGCCGACGAGCGGAGCGCCCGGGACTTTGAGCGCCAGCATGGTGGCGGTGAGGATGAGGACGACGACCGAGAGCCACATCTTGCTCGCGTCGTAGTTTCCCTCCACGGTGAGCGGAGTGTTGAGCTGCACGAGCGTGGCCGGGTTTGCGACAACCAGCGCCATGCCCTGGCTTCCCTGCAGCCCGATAAAGCACAGAAAGAGGCCGATTCCCGAGCCGACGGCGATCTGCACGCCCCTGGGCAGGATCTTCACGATGAAGGTCCTTAGGCCCACGAGACTGAGGATCAGGAAGAACAGGCCGGAGAAGAACACGGCAGTGAGCGCGTCCTGCCAGGGGATACCATACTGGAGCACGATGGTGAAGGTGAAGTAGGCGTTGACCCCCATGCCAGGCGCGAGGCCGAACGGGAAGTTGGACAGGATCCCCATCAGCAGGCACCCGATGCAGGCCGCCGCAGCGGTGGCCACGAGGATGTCATCCTTGTAGGGAATGACGATCCCGAGCAGGTTGGCGTTCACGGGCAGGATGTAGGCCATCGTCAGGAAGGTGACGGTGCCGGCGCGGAGCTCCGTGTACCAGTTGGACTCCCTCTTCTTCAAGTGGAAGGGGTCCGACAGGCTGAGGTGCGTGAAGTCCGGCATCACACCAAGGTTGTCGACGATTTTTTCCATCACAGTCTCCGGCTCCTTGGGCTCCTCCTTCCCCTTCGGCGCAGGAGTCTCCACGTCCATCGGCTCCATCGTGGCAGTCGGCTCAGCTGCCATCCTTCAAGTCTCTCGTTCGATCAGTCGGTCGCGCGCGCTTTCTCTCTCTCTTGTCGTCTGCAGCAAAACACTCGAGTAGTAACGGCAGCGACAGCCTTGTACAATGCCCCCAGAGAAAGATCTTCGGAAATATCGATATATTTCCCGCGGGAAAAGGAAGGTTCCGATCATGGATCAGGTGGCCATTTGCCGCGCTCCCACCCACGTCAGAAACCGATCGAAACGCCTTAAAAAACGAGGGCCAGGAGGTGACCTCGCCCCACGAGGTGCTCAGTCTCGCCCGGCGTCGGCGTCGCAGTCGACCTGTCCGCTAACCGCTACCTGGCGAGCACGGCTCCCTGGCGAGCGTACCCTTCGGCCGAGTCTCCAAGGTCCCGAGGCCCACATAAAAAAGAAGAACTTCACTCTCTCTCGAGAGAGAAATAGACATCCGCGCTACCCCATGAGTGCCCAGGTGGGAGCAACTCAGGCGGTCTCGACCGTCGCCAGCAGCGGGACCTCGCTCGACGCCCCGACGTCGTCGTCCACGTCGGTCTCGGCGGTAGAGGACGCGGAGGCCCTGGCGCTCGCGCAGCAGAAGAAGGCCGTTCTGCACCAGCTCTCGGTGAACTCGACCTTTTTCAGGGAAAAGGGCAACAAGGAGTTTAAGCGCAGGAATTACGATGTGGCGCACGATCTGTACACCAAGGGAATCAGGCACCTGCCCACGAGCAGGCTGTTCTGCAACCGATCGATTGCGAACCTTCGTATGGGAAAACCCCAGGACGCCTTTTTGGATGCCTCACTCGCGGTGCGCCTGTCTCCCACCTGCGTGAAGGCCTACGTCAGGAGGGCGGCGGCCCTGCAGAAGCTAGGTAGGCTCGAGGAGGCTACGGAGGATCTGGAGAAGGCGGGATCCTTCGGCAACGACCAGTTCGTGCTCAAGATGCTTGAGGACGTCCGCCTGTGCCTGTCGCGGTTGGAGGGGCTCCCCAACCCCGCGCGTGGAGGGAACGGCGGCGGTGGCGGGCGTGTAGGGGCGCCCTCTCCTGCCTCCGTGTCGGCGGACCTGCGGCGCCTGGAGGAGGTCCTCGCCTCCCTGGATCCCTCGCGAGCCGACGCGCCTGCCGTGAGCCGAGCCATGGTAGAGATCCAGTCCCTGCTCGAGGCGAATGAGGCGGGCAGGGACTACTTCTTCGCTTGCGGCGGGGTCGCCAAGGTGTTCGGCGTGTTCTCGGTCGACAACGCGAGGGCCCTGTCGATCTTCAGGCTGATCTGCTGCGGCGAGAGCGGCGAGGAGGAAGACAGGGCCAGGACCCCCAAGAGGGCCCACGCGCTCATGTTCCAAAACGAGACGACGGCGGCAGACTTCGCGATGGTGCTGGGCTGCGTGCCGAGGAAGCGCCTGGCGGTTGTCTCCGCCGCCCTGGAGGTCCTCGACGTGATGCTTGGCAAGCAGGAGAACAGGGAGGCCTTCCTGGAGGGCGATGAGGCACAAAGCACGGTTCTCAACGTCGTTGCCATGTTTGCCAAGGGGAATGAGCCCTTGCGCATCAGGGCGGGGGCCGTCCTCTGCAGGGTCGCCAACCTCAAGAAATTCGTAAGCTACGGGGTCCGACACCACCGCGACCTTGGCCAGGGGATCCTTCGGTGCTGTGTGGCGAGGGACGGGGCGGCAAAGGCCACTGCCCTGGCCGTCCTCCAGAGGGTCCGCCACTCCAAGGCCATCCTGTCGATGCTGGTGGGCAAGGACCTCGGCGCGGGCATCTCCGCCCTGCTGCACGACGCCGTGGCGAGCCAGGACGCGGGAGAGGGGAGGGTCTTCGCGTCGGCCGCCTACACTGAAGACCAGCTCGATCAGCTCGCCAACATTCTTGAGATCTGCACGTCCCTGTGCCTGCCGAGGCGCCCCCAGGGGGGGCAGAGCGTTTCGAAGGAGTTCGTCACCGAGCTCAGCGACAAGGGAACGTGGACCCTCGTGATGAGGATGATGGAGACCTCGGACGGCCGGATCAGAGGTGCGGCCACGGATCTCTTTGCGTCCGCGTGCCGCTGCCTCCCGGAGCTCTGCTTTCTGGTCGCCAGGGACAAGGACGCCTTCCACGCTTTCTTCGACGTCTTCGCGGACAGCTCGGACCGGGAGAGGCAGACCCTCGTGTCACACATCGCCAACGTGCTCGGCAACATCCCGGAGTTTCACCACCTGCTCTCAACGCGGTGCCCCCTCGGGGACCTGCTCAAGACCCTTGTCACGGACGCCACGTCAGACCAAGCCGTTGTTGCGCTCTGCAGAATTCTTCTGTGTGTCACTAAGAACGACGAGGACTTCAAGGATCGGCTCTGCTGGGACGTAGACTTGCTCCAGGTGAGAGGCCGTGTTTCCGTTTTCCCTTCCCCCTCTCTCAAAGCCTCAAATGATTCGCTTGCTTGTCCACTGACGGAGCCCCCTCTCTCCCATGATTCGCAAAACCAGTGCCTTGTCCGGTTGTGGTACGCCAGGGCCGGGGCGGCCAAGTTCTACGCCCTGCAACTCCTGCAACTCCTGCTGAGCGAGGAGAGGGCCGCCAGGATACTGACCGAGAGCGCATCCGAGGGCCAGGTGATGGTCCTCATCGAGGACCTGAACAAGCACAGGATCCTTGCTGAGGCTCAGGAGACTGGCGGGGCGAGCCTCTTCGCCCCGGAGGCGGAGGACGACCTCTTCGTCCAGGAGAAAGCCCGTCTCGTCGACCAGCTGGACGTGGAGAAGCTCTGCGAGTACCTTGGGACCCTCGCCCAGCCGGGAAGGGAGACCGTGATCACCGAAGTCTGTGCCGCCTCCGGCACCATGCTGGGCGCCCGCCTCCTGTGCTCCCAGATCGCCGGAAGGATGCCGAGCTCGCCCGTGTACGCCGTGGACTGGCACAGGGCTCTCGTGGACAGGGTAGCGGCCCGTGCGGGGAGCGGAAGGGTGTACCCCACCCTGTGTGATTACGAGACCATCGACAGGGTTCCAGTTGCCTCGGGTTTGGTGGTCCTCGCCGGCCTGTGGCAGTCCCTGGAGGACCCGCCGCAGATGTTCCTGTCGATCAAGGCCAAGCTTGAGCAAGGCGGAAGACTGGTGCTGATGGAGAGGGACGGGGAATGCCTCGAGGACGCCAAGCACTGGGCCAGAAAGTCTGGGTTTGAGAGGTTCGCGGAGCCAAAGCACATCTCGGGGTGCTGCATATGCGTAATGGGAGTCAGGGCCGGGCCCTGAGCTGCTCTTTAGCGCTGAGAAGAAATAATCGTGTAGAAATTTAGCAATCGGCGTTATTCTCCACGCCCCCCCCTAAACACCCGTTGGACTTAGGCCTCCACGGGCCTCGGGGAGAAGCAACCACAGAAGAGTCCAGTGGTCTTGCGCGACTCCAACTCTTTCGTCTCCTTCTTGTACAACTCCACGGCCTTGTCGGCCTCCTGCGTCGTGGCCAGGAGAGAGTCTAGCGACGACCGCTTGGACGACGGGGTCTTGGGGAGATTCATGAGCTCGGGCTCCACGGTCCAGTTGGTGTTCTTCGCGCCCGCGGGCTTCTTCGTCAGGTTGTCCTGCTGCTTGCGAAGGAGGGCGTCTAGGGATGTCTGCTTCTTGAGCTCCCTCTGAAACTCAAGCTGCTTCTCAAGCTCCGACATCTCAGGCTCTTTCGAGGCCTCCTGTTCCACCTGATCCGCCTCGTCCTTCTTCTTCGGCACGTGCATGGCCATCTTAAAGAGTGTGGTGATGACTACGCAGAGAAGAATCTGCATCATGGGTACGAACAGTATCTTCAGAGAGGTCAAATCCATCCGCGACTGGGTTTTTTCTAAGCGACGCTAGGCAGCCTGGCCGTGGGAGGTCATAAACCCCCTCCCAATCCCCTATGCGCTTCTTCGCCTCCCACCCTCCGAGGCTCCGAGGTCAGCGAGCCAAATGCTCGTGTTGGAGCTCGTCCGCTCGCGCGCGAGGGAACTGGGCGGCTGCAACGACGCATCCTTCAGCCGGTCCGCCGGACCTGACCCCAGGGTCTCCCCCCCCGAAACTCCGCCTTTCTTTCAGCACGCCTGCCTTCCCCGGTCCAGGCGCTGCTCTGCCGCTCGCTTGTCACCGCAGTGCGTCTCGCTCGCGGGGACCCCTCTGGACTTCTCGTTCGCCATCCACACTTTCAGGAGTAGACAGAAAACGTCTCGTCGTGAAGGGAAAGAACACGGGGTCTGTACACTCTAGGGATCCAAGTGTAAGAGAGCGTAATTCGGAAGAATTGCTCCTCATTCATCAACCCCCGAGCTACAGCTGGTGTAGATCTCCTTCTTTCCAGTGTCTCCAGAGCTCCGATCGATCATGTGATTGCGAAACTGATTGCGAAACTGTCTAGGGGATCCCGGCACCCCGAGAAAGTGTCCAAGGGATGGGGTGGGGGAGTTGGAGTTGGTGAGGGAACCCGGCGATCGAGGACGCGGGTGGAAGGGAAAATGGCAATGACGACAAAGAAAGCGGGGGGCGGGAGGAGGACGGCCGGAGTCCGGTCGTGGTCCGGGACCCACCTCGGCCTGCTCACGAACCGCGCGCCAGGGGCGGCGAGAAGCAGGACGGCGCCGATCGTGGTTAGGTGCCTCCAACACCTCGCGGGGGCGGGAACTCCCGGTAGGCGAGCGCAGTCGGGTCGCGACCCACTCGTCCGCCGCACGATGGGCTCCTCGAGGAGGATGGCGTCGGTCCGGGCCTCGGCCGACGACGACGCCCAGAGCGCCTACCGGCAGCCGAGCGATGGGATAAGGAAAATCGTAACCCACCCTCCCACCCCAATGCTTTCTTTTAGCCCTTGCAAGACGAGGGTGCTCCAGCTGCTCAGGCCGCCTTCGAACCCGCCTCTCGCGGATTTCGTTCGCAAGGAGCTCAAGCTCGCGGGCGCCAGGCTGGACCCCAACCTCAGGGCGCCGAGCAAGATGAGCTCCTATCTCGGGATGTCGCTGGTGCCTCTGACGGAGATCCTGCCGCCAAAGCCCGGGACTGACATGCCGATCACCGGAATTCCGGAGGGCTCGGGCATCAACTACGCGTCTTGGTCGCCCGACGGCAAGCACATCGCCTTCTACCTTCGCAGCACGGACGCCTCAAAGCCGGACGAGCCATTCTCTCTTTGGGTCGCCAGCACAGAAACGGGGGAGGCAAGGCAGCTGTTGGAGACGCCGAGGTACCACATGTCCGCCGTGTTTGGCACGTACTCCTGGCTCGGCCCCGATGAGATCCTGGTCTCGGTGGTGCCTCGGTCGCTCGATCACGGCAGCCCGCCCTCCAGGCCCGATGTCCCCACGGGTCCACTCATTCAGGCCAGCGAGAACACCAGCGCGAAGCAGTCTCGGACGTACCCCGATCTGCTGAGAGACGAGTGCGACAGCCAGACCTTCGAGCACTACACGGCCTCGGAACTCGTGGCCGTGAGGATCTCGACGGGCGAGGTCAGGGACTTTGCTGCCGAGCCTAAAATCTACACCAGAATGAGCCCCTCTCCGGACAAGAATTACGTCATCGTATCTTACATCGAGAGGCCGTTCTCTTACGCGGTGCCTTGCGGCAGGTTCCCCAAGCGGGTGGAGTTGTGGTCCCGCGAGGGCAAGATGCTGAGGGAGATCTGCGCCCTTCCCGTCGCCGAGGACATTCCAATCGCCTTCAACTCGTGCCGCCAGGGACCCAGGGAGGTCCAGTGGAGGGACGACAAGCCAGCGGAGCTGGTGTGGGCGGAATGCCAGGACGGCGGCGACCCAAAGGTCGATGTTGGCGAGGGCGGCAAGAGAGACGTGGTCTTTAGGGTCGGCGCGGAGGAATTCGCCTCGGGCGCCGCTGCAACGCCCTTCTTCCACACCGACCTGCGCTTCAGTGGCATCCTTTGGTGCAGCGACGACCTGGCCTTCGCCTGGGCGTCGTGGTGGAAGACGAGGCGGTCCGTTTGGTACCAGTTCGCGCCGGGCGCGGGCGCGGGTGCCCCGAAAGATGTGCTCTTCGATAGAAACTACGAGGACGCCTACTCCGACCCTGGCGGCCCGGTGACCAGGAAAAACGAGCTCAGAAGGTCCGTCCTGGCGACCTTTGAGAACGACCGGTACATTCTGCTGGAGGGGGAGGGCTACTCACCCAAAGGGAATCATCCGTTCCTCGACCTCTTCGACCTGCAGACGAGGACGTCGAGGAGGATCTGGGAGTCCAAGGACCCAAACTACGAGAGCGTTGGCAGCTTCATGTGCGACGGGTCCGGCAAGGAGTTTGCGCTGGAGGACGCCTCCTTCTTGCTGTCCAGGGAGAATCCGAACGAACCGTCGCAGTACTCGGTGATCTCGTGGCCTGAAGGTTTCGACGCGGAGCCGAAGGAGACCCTCCTGTCCGACTTTCCTCACCCGCACCCCGACCTTAAGGACCTCCAGGTGCGCTTTTCGCGGTCGCGACAGACCCCCCCCCAAAACAGTGTGAATTGGGCTGACGAGGCCTCCGGCTTATTCTCTCTCTCTCTCCCCCCCTCTCTCACTCTGCGCGACCCGCAGAAGAAGTTTCTCAGGTACAAGAGGGAGGACGGAACCGACCTCACTGCGACGCTGTACACCCCCCCCGGCTACGATGCTGAGAGGGACGGCCCCATCCCTTGCCTGCTTTGGGCGTACCCGCGGGAGTTCAAATCCAAGGAGGCGGCTGGCCAAATTCGAAAGTCCTCTTTCACCTTCTCCTACATCGGCGGCACCTCGCCCCTGCTCGTAAGTCACAGCCACACGCCCCTCCCCGCCGGGCTGCTCCAGCTAACCTGCCCCCACTCTGCCTTGCGTCCCCACAAAGTTTCTGGCGGAAAAGTACGCCATCCTGGACGGACCCACCTTCCCCATCATCGGCGAGGGCGACGAGGAGCCCAACGACACATACGTCAAGCAGCTCGTGTCGAGCGCGGAGGCTGCCATCGACAAGGTCGTGGAGCTCGGGGTGGCGGACAGGAATGCCGTCGCGGTTGGCGGCCACTCATACGGCGCCTTCATGACCGCCAACCTCCTCGCCCATGCCCCAGACCTCTTCTGTTGCGGCATCGCGAGGAGCGGGGCATACAACAGAACCTTGACTCCCTTTGGATTCCAGGCGGAGGAGAGGACGATCTGGCAGGCCCAGGATACCTACATCCAGATGTCCCCTTACCTCTTTGCCGATAAGATAACCAAGCCACTTCTGCTGATCCACGGAGACGAGGACAACAACACTGGCACCTCCAAGATCCAGTCCGAGAGGTTCTACTCGGCACTCAAGGGGCACGGCGTGCCTAGCAAGCTCGTTCTACTGCCTCACGAAAGCCACGGGTACAGGGCCAAGGAGTCCGTCCTGCACACCCTGTTCGAGATGGAGTCTTGGCTGGCAAAGTTCTGCCGTGATCGGGTCGGGTCACAGGCCAAGGCGGAGACCGCTAAGCTCTGATTTCAACCCTTGTATGTAAAAACAAACAAACAAACAAAGGAGCTTCACTTGAAGTCTTTGAACTCCTGTTTCGACAGGTCCTCCACGTTGAGCCTCTCCTCGTAAGACGCGGCGGCGTCGCCCACGTTCAAGCCGCTCTTCAGTGCCTCCCTCCCGCTGGCCACCCACCTTCCCTTGGGCGGTACCTTACGTCCGCTGGTGGTCCAGCAGGCCCTCCAGCCCTGATACCCGCCCTTCACCGCTAAGACCTCGAACCCAGCTTGGCTCAGAGCCGCCGTCGCCTCCTCCACTCGCGAACCGTCCGCGTCAGCCACCATCCACGCCGTTCCCTTGGAGACCCCCGCCGCTGCCGCGGCCTGCGGGAGTGTCGCTGGGTTTTCTGGGAAAGGCAAGTTCATGGAGCACCTGGCGGGCCTCGTAAGCCTCTCGTCCTCGTACTCCTGCTCGGACCGCAAGTCCAAGAATTTGTAGACCTGGCGGTTCAAGAGCACCAAGCCCTGTTCGGGGTCCACCCATTCCACGTCTTCCGAGGTCGCCCGGAGAGGAGCCGACGCGCGACGAGTGATCCTGGACCGCGAGCGAAGGTGGGCCTCTAAGCCGAGCGCCCTTGGCGTGCGCCCGGGCGAGGCGGCGGTCGCGGCCCGAGCGGTCCTACCCTCAAAGCCTCGCACGAGCGCCCTTGGCGTGCGCCCGGGGGAGGCGGCGGTCGCGGCCCGAGCGGTCCTACCCTCAAAGCCTCGCACCATCTTCGCCATCCTAATGATCCTCTCTGTGGGGCCCTGAAAACCGCTCGACGACCTTGGAAGATCTCTTCCGAAAAAACGAAAAAGATTTTCATCGTTC
>Ga0160423_10005228_pt1 | contig 10586 bp, 8 predicted proteins | sample CRUFie14St8metaG_FD_108191 | JGI IMG/M metagenome (GOLD analysis project Ga0160423, IMG submission 108191) | Marine microbial communities from the Costa Rica Dome - CRUD Field 142mm St8 metaG | ecosystem: Environmental > Aquatic > Marine > Oceanic > Photic zone | place: Costa Rica: the Eastern... | reverse complement strand
GGACTGACCGAAGAGGACCGAAGATGATTGAGTTCATCCTGCTGGTGAACAGGCAAGGCAAGGTCCGCCTGACGCGGTGGTGAGTGCGAAGAGACCCCGTCCTGACCGGGGGCTAGGTGACCGGGACCGGACCGCTCGTGCAGCGAGAGAGAGAGAGAGGGAGAGAGGGAGAGGGAGAGGGAGTCCCCGGGCCTCCACGAGGATGGTGACGTTCCTTCTGGGAGGGACTTTCGGGGCCCAAGCTAACGACTTTTTTTTCTCGAACCACCAACCTCCTTTCCGGGACCGTACGTCGCAGGTACACGACCACGAGCCAGAAGGAGAGGGCGAAAATCACGAGGCAGATAGTGAGCCAAATCACGCACAGGGGGAGCAAGGTGAGCGACTTCAGGGCATTCGGGGCCGTCGTGACGGAGTTTCCTTCCGTCTCCTCTCCACGTAGTCTTGCTGAAACGTGTCTCTCTCTCTCTCTCGCTCTTCTCCACAACAATACAAACACGCAAACCTCATTGTTTTGTTTGTGAAGCTGTGCAACGTTTTGGAGTGGCAGGACAAGAAGATCATCTACAGGAAGTACGCCAGCCTATACTTCATCGCTGGGGTGAGCGGCTACGAGAACGAGCTGTCGATTTTGGAGGCCCTGCACCACTTTGTGGAATCGCTTGACAAGTACTTTGGAAACGTCTGCGAGCTGGACCTGATCTACAACTTCCACAAGGTGAGTTCGTGAGCGTGCGAGCCAACCGAACCGACTAGCCTCCGCCCGCTGACGATGATGACCGCCCGTCGGCAATCTTTTTCCGTACATTCTGCCGACAAACCCAGGCTTACTTTGTGCTCGACGAGGTCTTCCTGGGCGGGGTGCTGTTGGAGACGAGCGCGAACGTCATGGAGAAGAAGCTGGAGGCGCAGGAAAGGATGATGGATGCGGCCAAGGCCGGGCTCATCGACTCGTGAGAAGAAGAAGAAGAAGAAAGGCTACAATTCTAGTTATTACAAATCGAGTGTGTTTTCATATCTTGTCTAAAACCCGGCCTCGCGCCAGCACAACCCCCCGGCAGTTCCCCCGCCCTGCCCTCACATGAGCTTTCCCTTCCTTGGAGCGTAAGACCCCGTGTGCAGAAAGCCGTAGCAGACAAAGAGGCCCAGGCCCATGAAGACGTGCCACAGGCTGTGGTAAAGCCAGTACATGTGCGGCCACACCACGGGCAGGGGGAAGAAAAACAGGCTGACGAGAATGTTCGGCACCGCGTATTTCAGGTACGACCAGTCGTACACTGGAACCATCTTTGTGCGGAGGACCAGCCTGCCCACGAAGACAAAAATCGAGTTGGCGATCAGAACCTTGGCGAAGGTCGCGTGCGAGGCGCCGCGGTAGTGCAGGGTCACCATGGCGACCGGGACAACGACCCTGGTGACCACCTGGACCGCGGCGTGGTTCGAACCCAGAACGTACGCCAGCGAGATTCCGAGGCAGTAGCACGCCACCGCGATGTCCAACGAACGCCAGTCGTCGGTGTTCAGGCCCAACACCTCCCGGGTTCCGTTGTACAGCATGAAGTGGTAGATGAGCGCGACCGTGCAGCTCGTGGAGGCGCAGAGCGTCTGGTACCCCAGCCCCTTTCGGGCTGTGGAGTACAGTGGCAACATGCAGAACACCATCGTGCTCAGCGGGAGCGAGTCCTTGTAGACCACCCCGGTGTGCGAGATGTCGTCGATGGGGACGTACATCTTCTCACTCGTATCTCGCCCTGAGCTGGCGGGACCTTCGCCCCTGAGCCCCCAACCCCCTCCTCGAGCGCCCGCAAGCCCGCCCCTCGAGCGCCTGGCTGCGGGTTCCTCTCTGTCGTTTCTGTGGCCCACGACCCTCCTCGGAGCGTCTCTCTAAGTCTTCCTCCCTCCCTCCCTCGCCGCTCGTTGCCTCGCGGTGAGCGCGCCGCTCCGTCCCTTCGCCCACGGGGTCGCGTCGCCGCTTTTGATGTTCGGCGTTTCAGCGATCTTCACTGGAGGAAGATCTGGGGGATGAAATCGTGTTTTCTCGGCCACAGGATTTGGAAGGGGTTTTCAACACAGTTTTTTGTACTTGTCTCTGGGATCAAGCCCTCGTGGCAAAAAAGCGCTCGAAGAATTAATTCTCCAAGTCGACCCTCGGTTCCGAACCTCCGAAGTTATTATACATAATACTTTGTACAAAGGCATAACTTACAATTGTACAGAGAAACGCGAGGTAGAGAGAGGAACAGCATCATCATCACTACTTGTACTGCTGGAGGAGGTCCCTTACGTCTCCCACCGTCAAGGACGACATCTCCCTGACTCCCTCCTTGGACCTCGAGGCGCCCGGCGCGCCGATGACGCCGTACTCGCGGCTCCTCTGCTGAGCGAGCTGGTACACCCGTTCCTCCACCGTCTTGCTGACGATGAACCTGTGCACATACGTTTGCTTCGTTTGGCCGATCCTGTCCACCCTGCCGAAGGCCTGGGCCTCCTTGGCCGGGTCCAGCAGCGGCTCGATCAGGATCACGTGCTGCGCCTCCACCAAGTTGAGGCCGTTCGCACCCAGCTTGACCGGCAGCATCAGCACGCTGGCGGACATTTCCACCGCGCACTTTCCCTTAAAGTGCCTCAGGGCCTTTGCCATGGCCGGCCGGCCCTTGGCGAAGGCGTGCCTGACGCCGTTCTCGCTCAGAGCGCTCGACAGGAGCTCCAGGACGTCCTGCCACTCGCTGAAGACGAGGAGCTTGGCCTTGGGGTCGGCCAGGAGGATGGACTTGGTCCTCCTGACCACTGCCTCTAGCTTGGACCCGTAGGAGCCCTCCACCGCAACCTCGTCCGAGTCGAAGGAGCTGCCGTCACGGCCCTCCGGCACAATGGCGGCGCCCCCCGGCTCTCCCCCCACCTCGACCTCGACCTTGCCTTCGTCCTCCCCCTCCCCCTCGTCTTCCTCCGGCAGTGCCGCGCCGCAGTAAGCGATCTCCGAGCCCACCAGAATGGGGGTTCTGCAGGTCGGGCACTGGATCTTTCGGTCCTGCCTCCTGCCGCCCCTTGTCCTAGCGATCAGCGCCAGCACGCACCTCCTGCAGAACAGGTGGCCGCAAGAGAGCACAGCCCTCTGGCCCACAATGTCCTCCCGGCACACAGGGCAGAGGCAGCCCTCCCCTCCCAGCTCCCTGCCCCTCCTTGCGAGACCCTCGAGGTACCTCAGCGTGCCGGTCGCCTTGCTCAGGTCGGCATTGGCCACAACCTTCTCGTCGCTCAGCTCCTTGTTCCTCACCACGAGCTCAGCCTCGTAAATCTTAAAGTACTTCTCGTGGTCATGTTGCAGAACCTCCCCGGGAGCCCTGAGCTGCATCCGCATCATGGCCATCTCCAGCTCATCGAAGGAGTACACGTACTGGCGCTGGGCGTTGGCATAGGCCCTGGCGGGCTTGAACTCGCTCCTCATGCCCTCAAGCATGGCGAGGTGGGACTTGGCGGCGTCCTGGTCCAGGCGGCCATCCAACATTTCCGCGACTTTCCCGCGGGAGGCCAACGCCGCGAGGTACTCGAGCACGACCTCCGTCTCGCTCGGGGCGTGGAAAACCTCTGCGTGGGCCACCGCGTTCCGGCCGGTCCTCCCCCTGGCACCCCTGCCCAGGTCAGCGGACGGGTCGGCCCCATCGCCGCCGCCGCCCACGGACCTTCCAGCCATCCTTCCCCAGCCGCCGGCCATGCCCCCCGCGGCTTCCTGCGCCGCCGCAGCGTCCTCAGCGCTGAGAACCGCCCCCCTCTTCGTGCCCTGTGTCCTGAGCGAGAAGATCCGGGCCTCGTACCTCATCAGGAGGTCGTCCAGGCCGCAGTACGCGCACCGGTGCCTGGAAGTGCCGAGCTCCCCTCTACACTTTCCGCAAGTGGAAACCTCCTGGATGAAGGCCCTGGACTCGTGCTGGCACTCCGACTCGAGCCTGGCGATCTCCGCGACGCACGTTCGCCTCGCCTCCCGGATCGCCCGGAGCTCCTCGCCCAGCAGGTACTTGAGGCCGCCGACATCCGTGAACTTGTGCACCATCGAAGAGGAGTTCCTACCGGCGGAGCCCGCCCCCGCGGCGTACCGGTCTCCCAGCATCGACTTGACCTGCCCCACGAAGCTGGCCCGGCCACCCTCGTCTCCCAGCTCAATCTGCGTCAGGACCTGGACCCACCAGTTCCCGCCAAAGACCTCCAGGTCGGACCCGCACGAAACCTTGTCCCGCTTTGCAGAGAACTCCGCACTCGCGAGCACCAAGTTGCTGGATGCCGCCCCAACGTACTTTTGTTTCAGCTCCCTTGCCTCGTCGGCCAAGGTTGAGTCCCGTAGGGTGGGCGCCACCCCGTCCACGCCGCGCCTCAGCAGCTCCGAGAGGTTGTGCAGGGTGTGGAGCCTCTGTAGCGAGTCGGTCTTGATTCCCATGTGGAGGTGGTCTTTGGAGACCTTGAGGGCCTCCCTGTACGCCTCCACGGCGCCCCTGTCGTTCCCCTCGAGCTGGAAGACAGACGCCAGGCCATTGAGGCAGAAGATGACGACCCTGAGGGTGTCCTCCGCGTCCACCTTGGCCTTCTCGATCATCATGTCAAGAATTTCCTCCATGGACAGGCGCTTGTGGCTCAGCGACTTGATGCCCTGTGACCCCACCTGTGGGTGGCAGCAGGCCTGCCTGAGACGCAGCAGCTTGGCGAAGATCTTGGCCGCCGCCCTCGGGCCCAAGGGGCGGTCGGGATCCGACTCCCCCGCCGCCCCGGTGATCGCCCCGCGCGGCAACGCGGCCACCGCCGCCTCGTAGCACTCCTGGTGCTGCTGCTTGTAAAAGTGCCTCTCGACCTCGCTCAGGTCCAAGCTCGTGATGCTCACGGTCTGCGGCCTCAGGTCGAGGTCCTCCTTGACGTCCACCTTCCTGGTGCGCCACATGATGCCACCGGAGGACGGCTGCAGCAGCCTGGTCAGGTTCGCGAACCCGCGCGTTGACCCGCTGTCGCAAGACTGCTGGACGAGCGCGTTCCACCAATACCTGTAGTCAAAGGGGTGGGCGCCCAGGAAAACCATGAGGCCGTAGAGGTCCTCGAGGCCCTTGTTGATGGGCGTCCCCGTGACGCACCACCGGTACCTCGTGGTCAGCTTGAGCGCCATCTGGGCGCACTTGGCCGTCCCGCTCTGAGGATAGGGACAGGGAGGTAGTTGTGCTGCGTGTCAGAGGAAGGGGGATTGCATAGCGTCTCGCGGAGAAGTTTGACTCTCTCACCTGAACCATCTGGGCCTCGTCAAGGCAAACCCTCCAGAAGCACAACCTCGTCAGCGGCGTCGGGACCTTCTGGTACCTCTTGGCGTGCCTGAGGCGCTTCTGGTTCTCGTCCGCGGACTCAGCGACATCGGCGTCCTTGTGAATCTCCGCCCCCAGCGTCCCGTAAGTGCACAGCACCACGTCGTACGTCGCCAGCGTGGCCGCCGTCACGATGTCCCTCGGGCTCCCGCCCGTGCTGAGCGCCTCGCTCTGGCCCCCGTAGGTGAACACCCGAAGTGCCCCAGGCTCTGCGTGCCTCTGCAGCTCCTCCTGCCACTGGTCCAAGATGGGGTCGGGGCAGATGATCAGGGTGGTCTTGCACTGCCGCTGGAGCAGGCTGGCGTCCATGGCCCTCCTCCTCACGCACTCGCCGCACACGTAGTCCCCCGGGAGGTCGGCCACCCGCCGTCTCCCAGTGTCCCTCAGGTCCAACCAGCACGAGCAGTCCCCGCACTTGACGAAAGCGTCATCTCGCGCTGCCTTTCCCTTCCCATTGGCCTTGACCTCCGCCACGACGGCCCCTCCCGCCGCGCCCAGCGCCACCACCTTCGCCTCGGCCTTGGGCTCCTCCTTGGTCTCGCTGGGGCACCGGTTGGAAAGGATGCACGCCATCAGCTCCACGGTCTTTCCCAACCCCATCTCGTCTGCCAGAATTCCTCCCGGCACCTTGAACCCGCGAGGAAAGCCCTTGCTGGAGACCTGACCCGTGCACAGGTTCAGGTATACCTCCTTTCGCCCCCTGAGGTCTTTCACGGGTCTCCAAACAGCGTCCTCCTCCTGGAGCTCGCCGTAGCAGGACTCCCTCCGCAGCATCCACTGCACGGCTCTGGTTTGATAGGAACGAAGGGAGGGCACCAGGCCGGGCACCTGGAGGCCTTGCGGCGACGGCTGCAACGACGACGAGGAGGGCGAGCGGTCGAGCCTCTGGGGGGCGATGGCGGCGTAGAGAAGGGCCGTGTTGATCTGCTCGCTGCCCTGGCCCACGATGTGAGAGGCAAGCTCCAGGTGGTCTCCCTCGGGGACGCCGGCGTCGGCGGTGGCAAGGGAAGGGGCCGGGACGTCGAAGAAATCTGGCCGGAGGAACATGAGCGCTGGCGCGAGCTCCGATAGGGCCTGCCGGTGCCTCTGCGAGGGTTTGTCGTATGCCCCGGGGCGAGTCATCTCCAAGACAGCCTCCCGCAGAGAGATGCAGAATGAGAGCTTGGCCTTGGTGTCGTCGACCGGCTCGAGCCTCGCGTCCACCGGCACCATGATCCCGCGCAGCACGCACATCAGCACGTTCTGGACCTCCGAGTAGCTGCCCACCACCCCAGACGCCGTGCATACCCCCGTTCGCCCTTCCACCGTGTCAGTCACAACACACTGCAAGCAGGTGGTGTCGCCCGTCATTCTCTTACGCTTGTACAGGCGGTTGGGCTTCACGACGAGGTCGAGGGAGTTCCTATGGCCTCCATTTCCACCATGACGCGGCCCGGCGCCCTCTCCCCCCTCGCTTCTCCTCAACTCGACCACCTCCTCCACGCGGACAAGGTCGAACCTAAACGACGAATCGAAGGAGTCCTTTTCACTGCCGTCCAAAGCGAGAGACGTGGTGGTCTCTCCCGGGTTGCCGAAGAAGTGGGTGAAGGTCCCACCCGAGTCCGCGTCATGGGCCTTCGGCCTGGACCGCTTCCTCTTGGTCGGGGCCGCCGAGGCGCCGGAGGTCCCCACCTCCTGCTGGCGCTAGTCATACGTTTTGAAAACATCGATACAAACGAACGCCAAGAGGACCAGTTGAGTCAGTAAGTGACGTGATTTCTCGTCAGGATGCCGACGATCGCGCTCGCTCACCTCCTCGGCGGCCGAAGCCCTCCGCTTCGGCGCCCTTGCCTTGGTGCGAGGCATCGATCGCCACTCCGCTGTAGCCTGATTTCAGAATACCCACCCACCCGAGCGAGCTACCCCGCGAAGCATCCCGCGATCAGCATCCAGCATCCAGCATTTCTGGATGTGGAGATCAGATCGCCTGGTAGAGCGGGAGGGAGGCCTGAGGGCGACCGAGGGCGAGCGAGGGCGCCAGAAGAGCGGGTGCGGAGCGGGTGCTATGGTGGGAGTAAGAAAGCCAACCCCGACGCGCGCCGGGGCTCGACAAGCGAGGCCAAGCGAGGCGAAGGATGGGGAGTCGGAGTCTGGATGGGCGTGGGACGAGAGGTTGGAGCTGCCGCGGTTCCCGCCCTCCAGAGCTGCCTCCGGTGATCGAGCGTGCGCAGGAAAGCACCTCGACGACCTCGAGTACGACTACAGGAACTATTCATTGCGGGACTCGAGGTCGCCGTCGAGCAGGAGAACGAGGTTGCTCCGAGACGAGGAGCTGAGGACGAGCGTGGTCGTGGTCCGCGAAATGTGGAAGAGAGCCCTGTGCGAGGACATCCTACTGTGCCTTCGGTGCGAGATGGAAGAGACGGGGCGCGCGTGGCACACCAAGAGACACAACGCGTACTCCACGGTGGACCTGCCGCTCCTGGAGCTGCCGCGGCTGGACTCGAGGCTTCGGGGTGCTCTGCGGTGGACGCTCCTGTCGGAGCTGGCAGCCCGTTACGGGTTCAGCTCCTCCTCGGACCTCTTCTTCAAAGACCTCTTCTTCGTCAAGTACGAAGCGGGCGACGGGGGCGACGGGCGGCACCGCCAGGCCGGACTCGACTTGCACAGGGACGGCAGCGTGCTCTCCTTCAACGTGCTCCTCAACCAGGAGACTGAGTTCCAGGGAGGCGGAACGTATTTCGATCACACCAAGAAAACGGTGGAGATAACGCAGGGCGACTGTGTATGCCACTCTGGCACCGTCCTTCACGCCGGAAGGACGATCACCTCAGGCACCAGGCTGCTCTTGGTCGGTTTCGTGGAGGCCAGCCCGAGCTGCATTCCCTACCACCTGAGAAACTTGTTCGAGGCCCCGGAGGACCAGGTGTCGGAGCTCGAGGCGAGGGCCACCGCGGAGAGGGACAGGGACGGGTCCGCCAGGGAGGGCGCCCAGCTGGACTGCGAGGAGGACGCCATGAGGCTGCTCTGCCAGTGATGCTGGTTGTGTATAATATTATTCTTCCGAGCCCGAGCCTCGAAACTCACGAGATTTTTTCCGAGTTGTGTTGGCCAAGCAAATCCTCACCTTCTCTCAGATTCTCTCCGAGGGGCCAAGTTCACGCAAAGGAGAGCTTCGCAGAGCCCGGGGGAGAGGGACGCCCGCGAGACGAACCCGATGAAGGCGACCCCCGCAGCGAGCACAACGGGCGGCCGAACACCCGCCACGGCGGTGCCCAACCGCATCTGCACCACGAGTTCCCGCTCGGCAAACTGCCCCCCGAGAGGAGGGAGTACCCGGGTGGCTGGGCAGCGCCTGGGTGTGTTTGGCGGCAGAAGGAGAAGGACCGCGCCTGTTGTCCGCGTGTTCGGCGATGAGGATGAGGAAGCGACCACCGGGGAGGTGCCACCTTCACAGTCGGAAAATTCCAACCTTACCGCGGCCCCCGACCGTCCAAGCCCGGCGTCCCTGGCTCGCACGTTGAGTGACTTGGACGCGATCCTTGGCGTGGAAGACGAAGAAGAGGAGCAGCAGGACAAGCGGGACGAGCCCCTGAAGGTGGAGTTCAACCCAGACATCCTGAAGAAGATCGCGCAGGCGGACGGCAAGTCGCCCACCTCCGCGGACGGCGGTGGCGGGTATTTTGGCGAAGGGGCCAAGGGCTCCGACACCGATGAGGGGGCAAAGGACAAGGAGGCCGAGAAGGTGAAGAGTGCCGCGGAGCAGATCTCGAAGATCGTGAGCGAGGTCAGGCAGGGCGGAGAGAAGTCGAGCGAGGAGTCCCTAAGAAAGGAGTTTGACAAGCTGGTGGAGCTGCTCAAGCCGGAGGAGATGTCCAACACCGTTTCCAGGGAGGACTGTAAGGTGATGAAGGAGAGGGTGTTCGGCGCGGAGACCTTCTGGGTGACGGAGATCGTGCAGAACGACGACATCATCGGGGGAATGCTCTTCAAGGGCAACCTCAGGGGGGAGGTGGACGCCGTGTACGAGAAGGTGGAGACGGAGATCAAGAGGCTCTTCCCGGACAAGTACGAGGTCCTGGCGATCGAGGAGCCGGACGCAGAGGACTTCGAAGACCTCAAGGGGAGGGAGAGGATCGCGTTCTTGCTGCTGCCGGCGCAGGTCGCCAAGCCTCCTTCGACGACCAAGGGCCAGTACGTGGTGAGCCTCCTTCTGGCGACGATTGGGGCGCTGAGCTGCCTTCAGGTCGGAATCGGGGCGGAGCTCTCCATGGTCCCGCAGGAGATCATCGACGCCACCCTCAAGAGCGGTACGGCGGAGAACCAGGAGAGCCTGCAGGGCCTGCTGGCCGGCTGGGACCCAAGGCCCCTGATCCAGGCGGCCTGGCCCATCGGCGCGGCCATCTTTGGCGCTGAGATCGCGCATGACATCGGCCACAGGGTTGTGGCGGCCTCCAAGGGCCTCAAGCTCGGCCCCAGCTTCATCATTCCCAACGGCCAGATCGGTCTCTTCGGGTCCATCACGCAGTACAAGTCGCTCTGCAAGAACAGGGCCGACATGTTTGACGTGGCTTACGGCGGCCTCGCCGCTAGTGGAGCCGTGGCGAGCGCCCTCTTCCTTTCCGGGTTGATCCTCAGCATGGACCAGGTGAGCTAGAGACCCCCTCTCTTCCGTGCCCCCGCACCAACCCACCCTCCTTAATGATCATAAAAAGCACAGGCAAGAACTGACTCTCTCTTTTTCTCTCCCCTTCTTCCGCGGGCGACCACCACCAACGGCAACAACCCCAAAAGGGCGCGGAGAGCCTGGTCCCCGTGCCCTCGGTGCTCTTCCAAGGGTCCGTCCTTCTAGGCACCCTCGCTAAGACCTTCGTGGGCTCCGCGGCCATGGCCAAGTCCCAAGTCATGGTCCACCCAAACCTCATTGCCGGTTGGTGCAGCCTTGTGTGCACCGCGCTCAACGCGCTCCCGGTCGGATCCCTAGACGGTGGCAGGATCGTCCAGGCCGCCTACGGCAAGAGGGCCCTCAGCATCTCCGCCATCTTGACCTACGCCGGCCTCGGCTTTGGCCTCCTCGGGTCGACGCTCAGCCTTCCCTTTGGCCTCTACGTCCTTTTCTGCCAGCGGGTTCCAGAGCAGTACCTCAAAAACCACGTGACCGGCGTGAACACCAACAGGGCGCTCTTCGGCGCCGCCGTGCTGATCTTCGCCGTGGCCACCTTGCTGCCCATGGCCCCGACAGACCTCGACATCCTTCAGGCCACCATCTGAGCG
>Ga0160423_10005226_pt1 | contig 10586 bp, 10 predicted proteins | sample CRUFie14St8metaG_FD_108191 | JGI IMG/M metagenome (GOLD analysis project Ga0160423, IMG submission 108191) | Marine microbial communities from the Costa Rica Dome - CRUD Field 142mm St8 metaG | ecosystem: Environmental > Aquatic > Marine > Oceanic > Photic zone | place: Costa Rica: the Eastern... | reverse complement strand
TCGCCCATCAGGTGGTACCATTACATCGCCTTCTGCTGACTTCACTGTTTTTGGTCCCACATGCGACAGTTTGGATCGGTTGCCTGGATCTGTTCGTTTACCCAGAACGATCCAAGATGGAGACTACATCCTGATTTCTGGCATGGGGGCATATTCTAACGCTACTTGCACACCATTCAACGGATATGGAGCAGTTGAGCGTGTGACCATTACCGTCTGATTGAGCGAGTTGAATATGCAACATACTACCTTAGGCTTGTGATGGTTAAACAGGTTAGTCTGACAATACCCGAGTGCGACCTTTACTAATATGTTTGTTCGTATTCTGCACAACGCTCAAAATCGTCCATATTTTTGACATGCTCCAGTTCTGAATATTTATGGGCTAAGTAAACGTCTACAAACTTATCACCGAACCAACCACGAAGAGTTTTGTTTGAGCTCATGCAATTCAGTGCTGCATCTAAATTTTGTGGTAAGCGAATGAAGCCACGCTTGGCCAATTCATCAGATGATAAAAGAGATAAATCTTCAGTGGTCGGTTCATTAATTGTAAGGCTTTCTTCGACTCCCTGTACACCTGCATGAATTATCGCGGCTAAAGCAAGGTGGGGACATGCCGCAGCATCGGCTGCGCGATATTCAATGTTAAATTGATCTGCCGCAGATAATGGGTCTTTGGAGGTCACTGGACAGACGCGAAGGGAAGCTTCGCGGTCTCGAAACCCAAGATTATTATAAGCTGCTGACCAGCGATGAGGGGTCAATCTCAAGTAAGAAATAACTGAAGGAGCTGTTATAGCAAGAATACTATCGAGATACTTAAGTACACCAGCGGCGAAGGACTCTGTAAGCTTGGACATTCCGCATTTTCCATCAGGATCAAATGTTTTTGACAAACCATCAGCATCCCTGAAACTAATATGGACATGTACACCATTTCCAACGCTGGAGGGATCTCGAATAGGTGCAAAGGTAGCCTCTTCTCCCAAATGTCTGGCGGTGGAACGCACTATTTCACGGACAATTACGGCAGCATCAGCTGCGCGTATTCCTTCTTCTGGACCAATCACGACTTCATATTGCTCTGGTCCATATTCCTTCATGATACTGTCGGTTCGTAGGCCTGTTGCTTCAATCTGCGTTATAATCGCTTCGCAGAGTTCTCTTTGGTTCTCGAAGCCAGCACGGCCAAATCCTTCTCCTAAAAGGCCGCTAGATGACTTAAGTTGAAACTCATGCTCGAAGGCGGAAAATGCGTAAACTCCTGCAACTTTTTCCAAGCGGTTGAGTGCTGATCGCAGCACAGATCGTGTGCAAAACTCCCATGGAGCGCCTTCAAGTGTAACAATATCGCCAAGAAAAAATGTTTCTGATTTTGACCCACAATTTATATCAATACGAGCTTTTTCATCAGGAACTAGCAATAAATCTCCTAATGCGCCAAAAGGGCTATCTGCTATGCCATCAAAACAATTAATTTGTACGTTTGTAGGTGTCCAGCCGACCCCTCGAGACAAGCGGCGTTTTAAGTCATCAGCAGGGAAGGCCTTCCCCCGCACTTTACCTGCGAGATCACACGTTGCTGCAAACATAAGATGTGTCATAAATCTACCTCCCCGTCGAGTTTTAGCGAGCGCTATCCCAAGCCTCAATCCGATTTTTTGTATTATCCCAGTTTTCTTCGGCTACGCGAGTCACAAGAGCCTCAGTAACTGCTAGGGCTGCGCTGTAGCTATCCCATATCGTGCCTGTATCAATAGGAACAGCGAGAACCTCTGATGCATATCGGTTTGCTGGAGAAAGCCATTTATCTGTCATTAGTATAACTTGTGCCTTGCGCTCAATATCAGCCTGCTTTGCAAGCTTTGCCAAATTCGGTTGGTATCTGCGAAAGTCGGCTAAAAAGAAGATATCCCCTGGCTTCATGCGAAGAAGATATTCTGGCCAGCTTTCAGGGTCTCGGGGGATGTGAAATACACCCATCCTAGCTTGTTTAAGGTGAAAGGAGAGATATGTTGCGATAGTATCACTGATCCGTCCTCCCAAAGCATAAATATCCCGTTTTGGATCACCAAGCAGCTCTGTTATGCGGTTAAACTGACCTTCTGTTATTGCTTCTGCTGCGACGCGCATGTGCTCTGCAGTGCGCATTGTAAATTCAGCCAGATAACCACTTTCAATTCGTTGGCTTATCTCATGTAAATCCAATGGAGATTTATAGCCTCCTTTCAACTCAGTGATAAGGCGTCGCTGCATTTCTTGATATCCTGACAGACCAATTTTTGTTACGAAACGCGATATGGATGGGGGCGAAACATCAGCTCGGTCTGCCAGTTCATGTATAGATATAAGACCAGCATAAGGATAATCAGACAGTAACGCGGTGGCCAATTTTCGTTCTGATTGGGTCATCGATTGAGATTTGTTTTTAATCTGATCACGTATAAGCATAAAGCCAGAATTGGTGGAAAATAAAATTTCAGTCAATAATTATCTTATTGACAGTGGAATTTTATTTTCATTACCTTTGGCTATGATAGCTGCTGCGCAAACCACATTGTTGAGTGACTTAGATCCAAACCCTGTTGAGCTTGTGAATGAAACTAGCAAAGCTCCCGTTTTGTTTCTCTGCGAACATGCGGGTCGCGCTATTCCCAAAGCGTTGGGCACGCTTGGTCTAAATGAAAAGGCATTGATGTCTCATAGAGGCTGGGATATCGGCGCGGAAGCCCTCGCACGAAATCTTGCAAATCGGTTGAGTGCGCCGTTAATTTTGCAGCGCTACAGCCGATTAGTAATTGATGGTAACAGACCGCCTGGGAGCCCCGAGTCAATTTTAGAGGTCAGCGACGGTTTAGAGATTGAGGTAAACAAGAAATTATCATTGCATGAACGTGAGGCTCGAGAAAAAGCTATTTTTGCGCCGATGGACCAGGCTATTAACGATGCGTTTTCTGCAAGCCAAAGAATAGCTGCTTTTTCAATTCACTCATTCTCACCTCAGCTTGGTGGGCAGTCTCGTCCATGGCATGCAGGATTTTTGACAAGAAGAAGTATTCCAACAGCTGAAGCACTTATTGAATCTTTAAAAGGGCAAAGACCAAGTTTGAACCTCGCAATCAATAAACCTTACACTGTGGATGATGAAAATGACTGGTTCATTCCCTCCCATGCTGAGGCGCGAGGTTTAATGCATTGCTTAATTGAAGTCCGTAATGATCAAATTTCAGATGAAATTGGGATAAGTCTTTGGTCAGACTTGCTCGGCACTGCTCTTTGTGAGTTCTTGAAAGGTGTAAAATGAAGCTCACTCGAAATATACCTATAAGGCCAGATGAAAGTGTGCTTCTATTTATTGATGTGCAAAATTTCTCTGCTCATCGGCAAGGTGCTGAGTTTGCCGATCTTTCTAAAACTGAATTTGACGAAAAATACGCATGGTATTTCGATGAGCTAGAGAACCGTGTCATTCCAAACATGCAAGCTATTCAGCTCGAATGCCGTCAGGCTGGTATAGAGGTCATGTATACCACTATTGAAAGTCTAACGCTGGATGGTCGGGACCGGTCTCTTGATTATAAAATCACAGGTTTCAACGTACCCAAAGGGTCATGGGACGGTAAGGTGGTTGATGCACTTTCCCCAGATGAAGATGAAATCGTTCTTCCAAAAACATCGTCCTCAGTTTTTGTTTCAACGCATATCGATTATATTTTGAGAAACCTTGGCGTAAGGCAACTTATAGTTTCTGGTCTCATCACGGATCAATGTGTGGAAAGTGCAATTCGTGATGCATGCGACCTTGGCTATTTAGTTACACAGGTTAGTGATGCCTGCCTCACTTACTCCAGTGACCGCCACTTGAACTCTCTGCGGGCAATAAAAGGATATTGCCGTCAGCTAACCTCTGAGGAACTTATTGAGGAAATATCTAATGCTTGAACTCAACGGCTTGAGTAAGACTTTTGGCGGCGTTAAAGCCGTAAATAATGTCTCGCTTTGCATAGAAGCTAAGGAGGTTAGGGGTTTAATAGGGCCAAATGGGGCTGGCAAAAGTACATTAGTTAATTTGATTTCTGGCTTGCTCAAACAATCTGCAGGCTCTCTGAAACTTGATGGGACCATACTTGATGGAATGTCAGCTCCAAAGCGCGCGCAGATGGGCATTGGGCGGACCTTTCAAAACCTGCGAGTCTTTCCAAGTTTAACTGTACAGCAAAATATTGAAGTTGCGCAGTTTGCAACAAAAGCAGGTGGACCGAAACATGAAAAATTTGTACAAAATGCGATTTCGAAATTCAGTTTAGCAGATAGCCTTAATATGCGTGCTGGAAACCTTGCATATGGTTATCTTCGACGTCTGGAAATTGTCCGAGCACTAGCCTTGCAACCCAAAATAATTATGTTGGACGAACCAGCAGCGGGTATGAATGAGCATGAAACAAAAGTCTTAGCCGAAGCGCTTCGATGGCTTCGCCAACAAAGTGATTGTGCTATGTTGGTGATTGACCATGACCTAAAATTTATAATGGCGCTTTGTGATAACATCACGGTTTTAAATATGGGTTCCGTTATAGCAGACGGAAAACCTAATGAGGTAGCAAATAACAGGCAAGTTATAGATGCTTATCTAGGAGAAGATCACAAAATTACCGTTTAGGCGGTAATCATTCAAAGGGAGAAAACTATGAAGAAAATTTTTATCATAATTGCAGTATGGATTATGGCTCTGCCTGTTTCCGCTGATACAATCAAGATTGGGCTTGGAATTCCTATGACTGGGGATTACGCGCCTTATTCGGAATGGCAGGGCGCTCGGTGCATGGCTGAAATGATCAATGCCAAAGGTGGTGTCAATGGGATGCAAATTGAAGTTCTAACACAAGATTCAGGCGCCGATACCCAAACCGCTATAAGTCTAGCGCAAAAATTTCTTGATGAAGGCGTTGTAATGCTTGGCACAATTCCATTTTCTGACACGATGATACCGGTGGCGCAAATCGCACAGTCCTATGGTGTTTCGATTTTTCAACCACAGTCTACGCAGGTTGAAATGCATGCGGGTATTGTAAACAACTTTTTTACTGGCGTTTCACCTGACCCATTTACTGCAACGGCAGCTGCAAATTATGCTTTGGAGCAGGGTGTGAAGAATGTTGTTCTAATGACCTCCGACGAAGGTGGTTCTTGGTCAGCAAGAACACCACTATGGTTTGGAGATGTGGTTGAAGCTGGTGGCGGAAAAGTCCTTAGCAAAATGAACTTTTCGTTTGGCACATCAGATTGGTCACCTCAAATTGCTGAGATGAAAGCACTCAACGAAAAAATTGATGCTGTTTACATTTCTTCAATAATGCCTGACATTGCAGTACTGATCCGCCAAATGCGTTCTGCCGGCATTGATGCCTGGGTTGTTGGCTCGGATGGTTTTGATGATCCTTCTTTGGACGCGATTGGTTCAGATGATCCATCCATTTTAGACAAAGTGTTTTTTGCAACTTTGGCGGCCAGTCATGCAGATGGTCCTGTCGTGAAATTCATGAATGAATGCAAAGAATTGGGCATTGATGTTCCTGGTCTCTTTCCAGCGACTGGTGCTGACACGGTCATGGCTGTTGCTTTTGGAGTTGAAAAATCAGGAAGTACTGACCCAACTGCAATAGCAGATGCTATACGCAATGCAGATAGCCTTCCTGTAATGACGGTTGACAGTATTTCCTTCAAGGAAACTCGTACTTATGCACAGCGTACGATTCCGGTGATAGGATATAAGAATGGTAAAAGAGTTCTTATTTCAAATGTGGTTCCAGCCAACACTCCTACAAACTGGGATTAATATTTCAACGAGGCCGGCAACGGCCTCGTTTTCGCTAGGAATATGCTATGCTAAAAGTTGAGAACCTTAACGTATTTCATGGCCTTATTGAGGCCGTGCATGGCATCAGCCTCATGGTCCCGGTTGGTCAGTGTGTCTCTTTACTTGGTCCAAATGGAGCAGGAAAGACTTCAACCATTTCCGCCATAACGGGTGTTGCTAAATCAACTGGATCAATTTCGTTTGAAGATAAAATTCTCACAGGGTTGAGCACTGAAGACCGGATTAAGGCTGGTATCTCTTTATCGCCGGAGGGTCGGCGGGTGTTTGCAAATTTAACAGTAGAGGAGAACCTTGTGCTTGGCGGTGGATTAAAGCCCGTTGGAAGGACTGAACGTATAGAAAGTTGGTATGAAACATTTCCAATTCTTGGCGAACGTAAAAATCAGTCTGCTGGCACCTTATCAGGTGGAGAGCAGCAGATGCTTGCTATTGCGCGTGCGCTTATGAACGAACCAAAAATTCTATTATTGGATGAACCGAGCTTAGGGCTCGCTCCAAAAATTGTCTCGCAGATTTTCGGTATTATCCAAACACTTAAGAAAGAAAAACGCACTATTCTCTTAGTCGAACAAAATGCGACACAAGCGCTACGTCTTTCAGATTATGCCTATTTCTTGAATAATGGCCACATCGTTGCAGAGGGACATCCGAATGATTTGGGTGGGCGCGAAGATCTCATGGCAGAACTAACTGGGATCGTGTGATATGGAATATGTTGTTCAGCAAATCATGAATGCTTTTGCCTTTGGAGCAGAATATGCACTACTCGCGCTTGGATTAGCAATAGTTTTTTCCATTATGGGGCTTGTCAATTTTGCACACGGGGAGATGATTGCGGTCGGCGGTTACACAATGGTCGCCGCAGCTGCACTGACTTTGCAAAATCCACTTATAATTATTGGAGCTGCTATTGCAGTTGCAATGGTTGCTTCCGTTACTTTGGAGCGAGTAGCCTTCCGACCAGTGCGCTATGCCGATCCGACAACGGGATTACTAACAGCCTTTGGGGTATCCATCATATTGCAAAATATTTTTTTGCTAGTTGTATCACCGCGTCCAATTGCTGTAACGTCTCTTTACTTTTTGGAATGGTCGTTGGATCTTGGTGGTATCAGCGTATCATCGCTGCAACTTTTTGAGGCTATTACTACTTTAGTAGTGATTATGCTTCTGATGCTCTTTTTAAAGCGTACTCTGCTCGGCCTCGCAATGAGAGCTGCATCTTTAGATTTCGAAATGGTCCGCCTTTCAGGAGTTCGGGCTAACAGAGTTTTTGCTATAGCGTTCATGATCTCGGGCCTACTTGCTGGCATTGCTTGTGTTTTTATAATGGCAAGACGTGGAGCAGTAGATCCTCATCTTGGATTTGATCCTGTACTAAAAGCCTTTGTGGCTTGCGTCGTTGGTGGATTTGGTAGTCTGCCGGGTGCAGTGCTTGGTGGATTTCTTTTAGGCGCGGTCGAAGTTGCTATGCTGGTTATGCTGCCACAGAGCTTAGGCGGTATGACTGATGCATTTGTCTTTGGCATAATAGCACTTCTGCTAGTTTGGCGACCGGATGGAATACTATCACCACCTACTGAGAAAGGAGATAAGCATTGACGCTGTCTCGAGGTATGAAAAGGGGGTTTATTGGAGCTGCAATCCTAAGTGTTCTTCTGATCATCATAGGTTTGATCACTTCCTATTTTGGATCGCGCTATCAGATAAGACTTGTTTATAGCACCTATGTCAATCTACTCGTAGTTTTGGGTTTACAGGTATTTATGGGTAATGCACGGATCACAAATCTCAGCCATTCTGCCTTTATGGGTATTGGCGCATACGCAGCAGCAATCTGTGTTACACCGCAAAATATCAAAGCACTTTCGCTGCCAAACGCACCTTGGGGTCTGAATGCGTTTTCAATTGATCCAATTAGTTCGGCTCTAATTGCAATTGCCATAACAGGGGCTGTGGCATTTTTAGTAGGATTACTTATTGTGCGCCTTTCTGGTATTGGAGCAACGATCGTATCTCTTGCGTTTTTAGTTATAATACACACGCTATTCCTCTATAGAACTGACATTTTTAAAGGCAATCAGGCATTCTTTGGTATTCCGCAGGTCTTCAACCTAACCTTCGTTGTAATATTAGCCGCGATTATTGTTTTCGCGGTTCGTATTTTTCGCGAAAGTAAAGTGGGAATTGCACTTCGAGCATCTGCAGATGATGAAATAGGTGCCCTGTCTATGGGAGTGAATATGTACAGGTTACGCTTAATCGCGTGGGTTTTTTCTGGAATGCTTCTTGCAGTTGCTGGGATTGCTTATGCTTATTTCCTCGGTACGATTTCTGCACGACCTTTTTACTTTAACCATGTATTTCTCACACTTGCTATGCTTATATTTGGTGGCATGGGTACTATTACTGGAGCAGTCTTGGGGACCTTTCTGATTTCGCTTGGACTTGAAATGGTCCGATGGCTGGAAACTGGTCCTAACGTCCTTGGTATCGATCTTCCGGAAGTTTTAGGTCTTTCTGGAATTGCGCTTGGCGCTGTAATTGTTTTTACAATGGCTCTGCGTCCAAGAGGTATCATGGGGGAAACTGAAATTGAAGATTTGGTTTTAAAAAACTAGGGGAGACATAGCATGCCATGCAACCATACGATCCACAAACATCAACATCATTTTGGCTGGGACAATTCTATAGACCCGATCTTGAGCGTGGCGCCGGGTAAAACTGTTGAAATTGAAACAATTGATAGTTCTGGTGGCCAGCTTTCAACCCACTCTTCTTTAGACGATCTTTTGAAATTATCTTTTGACAGGGTTAATCCGGTGACTGGCCCAATTTTTATAGAAGGTGCACAAGTTGGAGATGCTGTGGCGGTAACGTTTCTGGATTTTCAGCCCTCAGGTTGGGGTTGGACCGCCAACATCCCTGGCTTTGGACTGCTCGCTGACCAGTTTACAGACCCAGCGCTACATATTTGGGAATATGATAAGCAGTCCATGGCGCCTGCAATGTATGGTCCGGGTGGAAAAGTTCCACTTAAGCCTTTTGTTGGAACGATTGGTCTAGCCCTTAAAGAAACTGGTAACCATTCTATTGTACCTCCAAGAAGGGTTGGAGGTAACCTAGATATACGTGATAATTCTGTCGGTACAACGCTATATTTGCCCGTAGAAGTGGCAGGGGGGCTTCTGTCGTTGGGCGATACTCACGCTGCGCAGGGAGATGGCGAAATCTGTGGAACTGCGATAGAAAGTCCAATGATTGTGTCAGCCAAAATTGACCTCGTAAAAAATGCAAATCTCCGATTTCCGCGGTTTGAAACAGATGGACCAGTCACACGCCATTTAGACACAAAGGGGTACAAAGCGACAACTGGTATAGGTGATGATTTAATGCAAGCCGCTCGTGACGCTGTGTCCGAGATGATAGACTGGGTGTCGCATACAACAGGTATGAGCGCATTGGAAGCTTACATGCTTTGCTCAGTTTGTGGCGACCTCAGGATAAGTGAAATTGTTGATATCCCAAATTGGACAGTTTCCTTCTATCTACCTAAATCAGTCTTAGAGTGACGCTATTAAAACATGCAAAAACTTAAGACCGTGAATGAGCATTAATTTTAAATTCTTATATCTATTTTTATTGTAGAGTTCGGATATTGCTAAGTAGTTTATGAGGGGTGCATATAATGAATAAGCCTACTTTACTCTTCATATCGATGGGCGAACTTGCGACACACCTTCTAGAGGCTGTCGCTAGGACGGAAATATTCGGTACTATTGTAGTTGCCAGCAGAGATCTCGAAAAAGCTAAAAAAAGAACCAACAATGCAGTACTGGGTGCGGGGATTGAGGGGTTTTTCCCGCGCATAATTGCAGAAAAACTGGATGTTCATAGCAATGATTTTTCTAAAAAACTTAAAGCATTAGAGCCTGATTTTATTTTTTCTGCTCCGTCTCTGCTACCGTGGTGGAAATTAGCGCCAGATGTAATTGATATGCCATTTGCTGGTTATACTGCACTTCACCTATCACTTATGCAGAAATTCAGAAACCGCATTGCAGAGTCCGGTGTTAAGTCTATCTGGATTGGAGCTTCTTTTCCAGACGTTATAAACGCCATGTTGAACCGAACAGGATTTGGTCCAGACTACGGGATTGGAAATGTCCAAGAACCAATTGCAAAAATTCAAATGGGCGTTGGTCGCGTGCTCAACTGTTTACCTATTAATGTTGAAGTGAAGTTGGTAGCACAACATGCATTTGAGTATTTTGTTCTAAATGACCGCAAACCAGTTAAGCTACCCCCGTATTTGCTCAAGGCTACCGTTTCGGAACAAGATGTTACGCAGATCGCCGAAGATGTGCTTCGCGAGGTATTTCCATTTCCGTATGATTTGCATTTTAACCGCGTTACTGCGTCATCGGCCCTTGTTGCACTGGATGCTGTTACGGGGACAACGGAAAGATCAATACATTTGCCGGGTATAGGGGCTCTTGTTGGAGGGTATCCTGTACGTGTTAGTAAATTAGGTATTACAATTGATCTTCCGGATGAATGGTCTTTAGAACAGGCAATCGCGGTTAATGAAGCATCTTTAAAGTGGGATGGTATTGACGAGGTGACAGAAGATGGAACTATTGTATTTACGGTTGAGACACAAAAAGCATTGCGTGAACTTCTTGGAAAAAATATTGAGACCCTT
>Ga0160423_10005225_pt1 | contig 10586 bp, 7 predicted proteins | sample CRUFie14St8metaG_FD_108191 | JGI IMG/M metagenome (GOLD analysis project Ga0160423, IMG submission 108191) | Marine microbial communities from the Costa Rica Dome - CRUD Field 142mm St8 metaG | ecosystem: Environmental > Aquatic > Marine > Oceanic > Photic zone | place: Costa Rica: the Eastern... | reverse complement strand
TAATACACTACTTCATGGGTATTATTCTAACGATAAAAAATAAAAAGGCAAGACCTGTTGCTTATATTTCAGATAATCAATCAGCAAATTCTTCGTGGGTTTCACGAAATATGATTATAACAGGGATAATGATATTTTTGTTTTTAATACTCCACATGGGAGACTTTTGGATCCATGAAATAACAGTAAAGTTTTTTGGGGACAGAACCTGGGATGTAGTCGGTTTCATTGAGGGGACAAGTGATTTTCGTTATTGGGAAGAATTGCACCATACCATGACAAATCCAATAAGAGTTGGCGTATACAGTTTGGCATTTTTATTCTTGGGGCTTCATTTAGCCCATGGTTTTGCATCAACTTTCCAGTCTGTTGGATTCCGTGACGGTAGGTTTACTCCAACACTAGAAAAATTAGGGAAAGGATATTCTGTAGTGGTTCCTTTATTGTTTACCATGGTTGCTTGGTGTCATTATTTTAATTTGTATTTATAAAAGATATTGATATGGCAGTATTAGATTCAAAATCTCCAAAAGGTCCAATAGCAAATAGATGGACTAAACATAAAAATGACATCAATGTCGTTAATCCAGCAAACAAGCGTTTGATAGATGTAATTGTTGTAGGAACAGGCCTGGCTGGTGGAGCTGCTTCTGCGTCTTTGGCAGAAATGGGTTACAATGTAAAAGCATTTTGCTATCAGGATTCCCCAAGAAGAGCGCACTCAATCGCTGCTCAAGGGGGTATAAATGCCGCCAAGAATTATCAAAATGACGGGGATTCTACATATCGATTATTTTACGATACTGTAAAAGGAGGAGACTATAGAGCTAGGGAGTCCAATGTTTACCGCTTAGCAGAAGTTTCTACCAATATCATCGATCAGTGTGTTGCGCAGGGAGTTCCGTTTGCAAGAGATTACGGTGGGTTGTTGGACAATCGTTCTTTTGGAGGTGTATTGGTATCTCGTACATTTTACGCAAAAGGGCAAACAGGACAGCAACTACTCTTAGGAGCCTACTCTGCTATGAACCGCCAGATTAACAAAGGGAAAATCCAGATGTTCAATCGTCATGAGATGATGGATCTGGTAAAAGTTGATGGTAAAGCCAGAGGGATTATAACAAGGAATTTACATACCGGAGAAATATCAAGACATTCAGCGCATGCAGTTGTTATTGCGACTGGTGGGTATGGAAATGTTTATTTTCTTTCTACAAACGCCATGGGTTCAAATGTAACTGCTGCCTGGAAAATTCATAAAAAAGGCGCCTTTTTTGCTAATCCATGTTATACTCAAATACACCCAACATGTATTCCAAGGTCGGGTGATCATCAATCTAAATTAACATTGATGTCGGAGTCCTTGAGAAATGATGGTCGTATTTGGGTCCCAGGAAGGAAAGATCATGTTGAGGCAATAAGATCCGGAAAAATGAAGCCTGTTGAAATTCCAGAGGAGGATAGAGATTATTATTTAGAAAGAAGATATCCCGCTTTTGGTAACCTGGTTCCGCGTGATGTTGCTTCAAGAGCAGCCAAGGAGAGATGTGATGCCGGATATGGAGTTAATTCAACTGGAGAAGCGGTTTATTTGGACTACTCATCTGCTATCGAACGTTATGGGAAAACAGAAGCAAATATTAACGGCTTGGATTCCAGTGATACAGAATTGGTAACTAAGCTTGGTAAAAAAGTAATTGAAGCGAAATACGGAAACTTATTTCAGATGTATGAGAAGATTACGGATGAAAATCCATATGAAACTCCAATGATGATATACCCAGCTGTTCATTATACCATGGGAGGCATATGGGTTGACTACAACTTGATGACAACAATTGAAGGCTGTTATGCTGCTGGAGAAGCTAATTTCTCAGATCATGGTGCAAACAGACTTGGTGCTTCAGCTTTAATGCAGGGACTTGCCGATGGATATTTTGTTTTGCCGTACACAATAGGTGATTTTTTAGCCGCTGAAATTAGAACAGGCGAAATACCAAATGATACCCCTGAGTTTTTGGAGGCTGAAAATGATGTCAGAAAACAGATTGATTTCTTTGTCAATAACAAAGGAACAAAGTCTGTCGATCACTTTCATAAGCGACTGGGTAAAGTGATGTGGGATAAGGTTGGTATGTCAAGAAATATAACTGGGTTAGAAGAAGCTATAAGAGAAATAAAAGAAATTAGAGAAGAATTCTGGAGAGAAGTAAAAGTTCCTGGTGATGCTGATGGATTAAACCCTGAGTTAGAGAAAGCAGGAAGAGTTGCGGATTTTCTTGAGTTAGGAGAGCTTTTCGCCAAAGATGCCCTTCATAGAAATGAGTCATGTGGAGGTCATTTCAGAGAGGAATCCGTGGAGGTTGGAGGTCCTCAGGACGGAGAAGCACTAAGGGATGATGTGAACTTTAGGTATGTTGCTGCATGGGAATACAAGGGAGAACCAAGTGATGCGGTTTTACATAAAGAACCTTTAGAGTTCAATGATATAGAATTAAAGCAGAGAAGTTACAAATAGGCGGAAGCCGAAAAACAGAAAAGCGTTATGAATTTAACACTGAAAATCTGGAGACAAAAAAACTCTAAAGCAAATGGAGTAGTTGAAACCTACAAGCTAAACGATGTTAGCCCAGATTCTTCATTTCTTGAAATGCTTGATGTTTTGAATGAAGGTTTGGTAGATAAAGGAGTGGAGCCTGTCGCCTTTGATCATGATTGTAGAGAAGGGATTTGTGGAATGTGTTCCCTATATATTAACGGCGAGGCACATGGTCCTGACAGAAAGGTAACTACTTGTCAGTTGCATATGAGAATGTTTGAGGATGGAGAAACCATAACTATAGAGCCTTTCCGATCAGCTGCATTTCCTGTTGTAAAAGATTTAGTTGTTGATAGAAGTGCATTCGATAGAATTCAACAAGCGGGGGGTTATGTGTCTGTTAACACTTCTGGAAATACACAAGATGCAAATGCATTGCCAATTCCTAAAGTAGATGCAGATAAAGCATTTGATGCAGCAACCTGTATTGGTTGTGGTGCCTGTGTTGCCACATGTAAAAATGCCTCTGCAATGTTATTTGTTTCGGCAAAAGTTTCTCAGTTTTCGCTTTTACCACAGGGTAAAGTTGAGGCCAACAGAAGGGTAGCTAACATGGTAGCTCAAATGGATGAAGAAGGGTTTGGAAATTGTACGAATACTGGAGCTTGTGAAATAGAGTGTCCAAAAGGTATTTCTTTAGATAATATAGCCCGAATGAATCGAGATTTTCTAAAGTCTTTAGTCGTTGCTGAAGATAAATAGTAGTTGCTTTTATTTATTAATGGCGAAGTTTTTTCGATAACTCCTAAAATTATAATCTTTTCTAAAAGTTGAAATGAGTTACATTTGTATCCATGAAACTACCATATTCCATAAATGATATTATACATCTTACAGAAGGGGAACTATTTCAGGAGGGGAAAGATAATTTTGATGTAAAAACACTTCTGATTGACAGCAGAAGAGTTTCCAACCCTTCCGAATCTATATTTATTGCGGTTAAAGGTGAGCGAAACAATGGTCATAAGTTCATTTCGGAAGCATACTATAAGGGGCTTAGAGCATTTGTTGTTGATGAAGAGGTTAATCTAAGTTTACTTAAGGATGCTTGGGTAATTAGGGTGCCGAACACTTTATTAAGTCTTCAGTTGATAGCGCACAAGCACTTAAACAATTTTCACTTTCCAGTAGTTGGAATTACGGGGAGAATGGAAAAACAATTGTTAAAGAATGGTTGTATCAACTATTAAAAGATGAGTTTCATATAGTGAAAAGCCCCAAGAGCTATAATTCACAGGTTGGTGTTCCTTTAAGCGTCTGGCAATGTAGCCCTGGACATAATTTTGGTATTTTTGAAGCTGGTGTTTCAAAACCAGGAGAAATGGGCGCGCTTGAATTTATGATTCAGCCGACTATTGGAATATTCACCAATTTGGGAGGTGCTCACGATGAAAACTTTAAAAATTGGGGTGAGAAAGCCAAAGAAAAGTTGCGGCTTTTTGAAAAAGCTAAGGTTTTAATTTATTGTAGAGATTTTTCTCCTGTTCATAATTTGGTTACCAAAAAAGCTCATTTTAAAAATCTTAAAACGTTTACTTGGAGTAAAAAACTACCGGCTGATTTGATGGTAGGTAAAATTGATAAAACGGATGTTAGTTCCAGTATACAAGGAGTGTATCAAAATCAATTTGTAAAGATAACAGTTCCTTTTAATGACGATGCTAGTATTGAGAATTGCATTAATTGTTGGGCAACTTTATTGTTTTTGGGGTATGATTCTGAGTGGGTTAACAAAAGAATTAAGTTTTTAGCTCCAGTTGCCATGCGATTGGAATTAAAAGAAGGGTTGAACAATTGTTCTATAATTAATGATTATTATAATTCGGACTTTAGTAGTTTAGGTATTGCGCTTGATTTTATGGTGCAGCAAAAACAACAGCTGAATAAAACAATCATTTTATCCGATATATTACAATCCGGAAAACAAGACGAAGAACTTTATCATTCTGTCGCAACTTTGTTAGCGTCCAAAGGGATAAAAAAAATAATAGGAGTGGGTAAAAACATCTCGGCTCAAAAGGAATTTTTCCCCTCTTCAGCACGGTTTTACACTACTACAAATGATTTTATACAAAGCATTGATTTGTCTTTGTTCAAAAACGAAACTATTCTATTGAAAGGTGCTCGACCCTTTGGTTTTGAGCGAATTAGCACACTTTTTCAAAAGCGTGTTCATGAAACAGAATTAGAAATTAACTTAAATTCAATCGTTCATAATTTAAATTATTTCAAATCAAAAATACTGCCAAAAACAAAAATTATGGCTATGGTTAAGGCTTTTTCTTACGGTAGTGGATCTTATGAAATTGCTAATCTTTTTCAATACAATTTGGTAGATTATTTGGCTGTTGCTTATACAGATGAAGGGGTGGAATTAAGAAGGGCTGGTATAACATTGCCTATAATGGTTATGAATCCTGAGCAACGGGCTTATGATTTAATGATTCAAAATCGTCTTGAGCCAGAAATATATTCTTTTAAGGTGTTTGATTTATTTACAAAGGCGCTAAAAAGAAGCGGATACAAAAATTCATCAGGTTATCCAGTCCATATTAAATTGGACACAGGTATGCACCGTTTAGGTTTTGAGGAGGACGATTTGCATAAGTTAATTATTAAAATAAAAAATGATAAATCAATTAAAGTAAAAAGTGTGTTTAGTCATTTATCTACTGCTGATGAACCCATTCATAAGCTTTTTACAATGGATCAAATTGATTTGTTTAAGCGGTTAAGCGCTAAAATATGTGATAATTTAGGAGGTAATATAATTAGACACATCGTTAATTCTTCAGGTACGTTAGCTTTCCCTGAGGCACATTTTGATATGGTTCGTTTAGGAGTTGGTTTGTACGGTGTTTCTGCGTATTCCGAACATCAGCTACAACTAGAGCAGGTCTCACAATTAAAAACCACCATTTCACAAATAAAAAAAGTCCAAGCTCATGATTCCGTTGGTTATTCTAGAATGGAAATGCCTACAAAAGAGATTACAATAGCCACCGTTCCAATTGGTTATGCGGACGGATTAGGACGAAGTCTAGGGAAAAGGAGAGGGTATATGCTTATTAATGGAAAGAAAGCGCCTATTATTGGTAATGTGTGTATGGATATGTGTATGTTGGATATTACCAATATTGATGTAGAAGAGGGAGATGAGGTTCTTGTTTTTGGTAAAGGACTTCCTGTTCAAGATTTCGCAAAATTAATGGATACTATACCCTATGAAGCGTTAACAGGCATTTCATCAAGAGTTAAGCGAACATATTACCAAGAGTAATTAATTTAGAGCTATGTTAATTGATACACATGCCCATTTTTATTTAAAGGAGTTTAAGGACGATTTAGACGAATGTGTTCAACGTTGTAAGGAGAATGGAATCCAACAAGTTTTGATGCCTAATATTGATGTTGACTCCATTGAGAGGATGCATATGCTAGAGGATGGGAGTTCTGTTTTTTTTAAAAGTATGATGGGAGTCCATCCTTGTTATGTCAAAAAGGATTTTCAGCAAGAACTGGACACCTGTAAATCATGGTTTGATAAACGAGAATATTGCGCTGTTGGGGAGATTGGAATCGATTTGTATTGGGATAAATCTACTCTTGCCATTCAACAAGATGCTTTTCGTCAGCAAATACATTGGGCTAAAGAATTGGGCAAGCCAATTGTAATTCACGCACGTGAGAGTTTTCAAGAAATTTTTCAAATTATTGACGAGGAAAATGAAGAATCTTTAACCGGTGTTTTTCACTGTTTTACTGGGGGTGTTGAAGAAGCGCATAAGATAATGAGCTACGGCGGTTTTAAAATGGGTATAGGAGGTGTTTTAACGTATAAAAAATCAGGCCTTGATAAAACAATCGCTCAAATTCCTTTGTCTGAGCTGGTTTTAGAAACAGATTCTCCGTATTTAGCGCCTACACCTAAAAGAGGTAAAAGAAACGAGCCCTCATATCTATTACACATAGCTGAAAAACTAGCAGAGGTAAAAGGAGAATCATTTAAGACGGTTGCTGAGATTACTACGGAAAATGCACTTAAAATATTTTCAAAGAATTAAGTTTTTATGCTTGACCGAACTTTTTTAATATTCTATAATGCATCCCTATTGCTTTTATGAAACTTCCGTTTGTATAATAAGGAATGTTGTATTCTTTTGCAGTTTCACGGACTATTTTTGAAATGTGGCGATAATGTACATGACAAATACCCGAAAAAAGATGATGCTCGATTTGATAATTCAACCCCCCAATGTACCATGAGAATAATCTACTTTTTTGTGAAAAATTGGCAGTTGTTTGAAGTTGATGAATTTCCCAGTTGTTTTCGATAACTTCTTTTTCATTAGGTTGAGGGAAGTCCATTTCTGGCATTACATGAGCCAATTGAAAAATCAAACTCAGAATGATACTACATACATAATGCATAAGAAACCAGCCTATTAATGTAACTGCAACAGGTAGCTTTAAAATGAATAGAGGTACAATTAAAATGTATGTAAAGTAGAATACTTTCCATAAAATAATCAAGACCAGCTCCTTAGTAAATTCATTTTGTTTAACTAATCCTTTTTCTCTAAATCTATAAATTTGTAAATAGTCTTTCCACATCACCCAACCAAAAGTCATTAGTCCATAAGCAAATATGAAAAATCGATGCTGGTATTTATGAATGGGTTTGTGCTCGGAATGAGGAGAAAATCTCAAAAAGCCTGGTCCGTCAATATCTTCATCAAGGCCTTCTACATTTGTAAATGTGTGATGCAGTACGTTGTGCTGAAGTTTCCAAAGTTTTGCACTACCACCAACAAGATTTATGGTTAATCCCATTATTCTATTAATGACCTTGTTGCGAGAGAAAGCTCCATGATTTCCATCGTGCATAATTGATAAGCCTATTCCAGCCATACCAACTCCCATAAGACTCCATAACGCAACAACAGCCCATGGGTTTGAAATTGTTGAAGAAGCAATTAAATAGAATGGTCCAAAAAACATGGATAACATCACAAAAGATTTGAAGAACATATTAAAGTTTCCAAATCGGTCTATATTATTTTTCTTGAAATAATCATTGACTCTTGATTTAAGAATCTTTGAGAAATCAGAAGAAAATTCTTTATCGAACTTTACAGTTTTTTGTCTCATTGTCAACAAAAATACGACTTTAATAAGGGCAAATCCACTAAAAGGGTGAATATTAATTAAAACATGTTTGTTTAAGCAAATTGTGAGGAGGAGGAATTTTTTATGTGTACCATTCTTTTTACAGATGATAATATAGCTGCTTTATCATAGTTACATTCTGCGTGAAGCTCTCCCTGTGTTCCATGCTCTATATATTCATCAGGAATTCCCAATCTCTTGATTTGTGCTGAATAACCATGATCAACCATAAATTCAATGACGGCGCTTCCCATTCCTCCAATAATACAACCGTCTTCAATTGTTAAAATTTTGTCAAACTTACTAAAAACCTCATGTAGGAGTATCGTATCTAGAGGTTTGGCAAAACGCATATCGTAGTGGGCAACATCGATATGGTCTTTAGACAACTCTTGACAAGCCTCAATAGCATAGTTTCCAACATGACCAAGAGATAATATAGCGATATCAATCCCGTTTCTAATTTTTCTTCCCGTTCCTATTTTGATTTCCTTAAAAGGGGTTTTCCATTCGGTCATTGCGCCTTTTCCTCTTGGATATCGAATAGAGAAAGGACCTTTATTTGGCAGTTGTGCTGTATACATTAAATTCCTTAGCTCTTCTTCATTCATTGGTGCACTAACAACAATATTAGGGATACAACGCATGTATGCAATATCATAAGCTCCATGATGAGTTGGTCCATCAGCGCCAGCAACCCCTGCTCGGTCTAGACAAAAAACAACATTTAGATTTTGAAGAGCGACGTCATGAATTACCTGGTCGTAGGCACGCTGCATAAAGGAAGAGTATATGTTGCAAAAAGGAACTAAGCCTTGGGTAGCTAATCCTGCAGAAAAAGTGACAGCGTGTTGCTCAGCAATACCAACATCAAAAGCTCTTTCTGGCATCGCTTTCATCATTATATTTAATGAACTGCCCGTAGGCATAGCCGGTGTAATCCCCATTATTTTTTCATTTTTTTCAGCCAATTCAACAATTGAATGACCGAAGACTTCCTGATATTTAGGGGGTTGAGGACGTTTGGGAGTGACTTTAACAATTTCTCCTGTGTCTTTGTTGAAAATTCCCGGCGCGTGCCATTGAGTTTGGTTTCCAGACTCAGCAGGTTTATACCCCTTTCCTTTTTTTGTAAGAACATGTAAGATCTTAGGTCCAGGAATTTCTTTTAAATCTTTTAGTGTTTTAACCAAATGTTTAACATCGTGACCATCTAAAGGGCCAAAGTATCTAAAATTGAAAGACTCAAATAAGTTGGAAGTTCCCAATACAGAAGTTTTAACGGCATCTTGAATTTTTGATGCTATCGATTGGGCGTTTGGACCAAATTTGCTTATATGTCCTAATAGATTCCAAACCTCATCTTTAACCTTGTTGTAGGCCGCTGATGTAGTAATATCAGTTAAATACTCATTAAGTGCGGTTACGTTGGGGTCGATGGACATACAATTGTCGTTTAAAACAATTAGCAGATTGCTGTTTTCAACTCCTCCGTGATTTAAGGCTTCAAAAGCCATACCTGCTGTCATCGCTCCATCACCAATTACTGCGATGTGTTGTTTTTTGTTATCACCCAGATATTTACTGGCGACACTCATTCCTAGTGCTCCAGAAATTGAGGTAGAGGAATGGCCAACACCAAAAGTATCGTATTCACTCTCTGTTCGCTTCGGAAAACCGCTTATTCCACCATAAATCCTTTGAGAAGGGAAAATGTCGCGACGACCGGTTATAATTTTATGTCCGTAAGCTTGATGCCCAACATCCCAAACCAATTGATCGTATGGGGTATTAAAAACGTAGTGAAGGGCAGTAGTCAATTCCACAACGCCTAAACTTGCGCCAAAGTGACCTCCTTTTTTGGAAACAACTTCGATAATATAATCCCTAAGCTCATTACAAAACTGAGGTAAACTTTTAGCATTCAGTTTTTTTAGATCGTTTGGATTATCAATCTTTTTTAATAATTCTCCCTGTTTAAAAGCCATAATGAAACGTCAACGCGAATTTAATGAAAATAATGTCTCAAATAAAGGTTATTTAACAAATAAAAAGCATTGTCTAACCGCACTCAATAGGAGTTTTGTTGTTTATTTAGAATCTAAACCATTTACCCTTAAAATAATTCCGTTCACCATTTTTTTATAGTGAAAAAAACAGGGTAAACGTTTTTGTTGTATTTTTGTTTCCCGTGAGATTTATAGAAATTAGCGATCAAAAAGAAATTGCTCTCATCGAGAGGGTAAATGATGTTTACATCAAAAAAGGAGTGAAGCAAACAACAATGGATGACATGGCACAAGCGTTAAATGTATCCAAGAAGACTCTTTATAAATATGTAAAAAATAGAAGAGAGTTGGTTATGAAGTCAACTTCCTTTCATGTTAAAAGGGACAGACAAAAAGTAACCGAAATTCAAAACAGAAACTACAACCCAATCGTTGAACAGTATGAAGTTGCGAAATTTGTAATTGAAACACTTTCTAATATAAACCCTGTTTTACATTCTGATCTAGAACATTACTTTCCAGAGGCATGGGTTTACTTAAACGAATACTTTAATGGTTTTGTGTTTGAAAGTTATCACAAGAATTTAATTCGTGGACAAGAAGAAAATTTGTATCATCAGCATTTTAAACCTTCCATTGTAGCTCGCTTTTTTGCAGCCAGGATAGATATTATTTTCGACGGAGAGTTATTTCCATCATCTATGTTTAACTTTAAAGACGTTTATCTTGAGTATCTGATGTATCATTTGAATTCCATTGTTTCAGAAAAAGGAAAAGTAATATTAAAAAAGCTTGATTTTAAACATTTA
>Ga0160423_10005224_pt1 | contig 10587 bp, 5 predicted proteins | sample CRUFie14St8metaG_FD_108191 | JGI IMG/M metagenome (GOLD analysis project Ga0160423, IMG submission 108191) | Marine microbial communities from the Costa Rica Dome - CRUD Field 142mm St8 metaG | ecosystem: Environmental > Aquatic > Marine > Oceanic > Photic zone | place: Costa Rica: the Eastern... | reverse complement strand
TAATGAAATGCTAGCATCTGTTGGAAATGTATACAAAGCCTTCCAGTACGGAGCCCCACCTCACGGCGGTATAGCTTGGGGATTAGACCGATTGTTAATGATTCTTGAGAAGAAGGATTCAATTCGAGACGTTATGGCCTATCCAAAAACTGGTTCTGGTGAAGATTACTTATTTAACGCTCCCAATGTTCTTTCAAATAAAAAGATATCAGAAGCGAACGTAACGTTAATCGAAGGTTAATGAATTTGAACTCAATTTTTGTCTAAAAAAAATTGAAGCGCTAATAAAAAGAAGGAAAAAATCCGAATTGTAATTGGTTCGCTTTTTTGTATGAATCCGCAAGATTCCAAAAAGGAAAAAATTCAACGAAAAACAACAGGTAAAGTTTCAAAACCGACACTTTAAATTGTTTTTTTAACACTTCATTTTTTAAAATGACACAACTAATTAGTAAATTTAAAGTCTTTGAAAATAAATACACTTATTAATCAAAACAAAACCCATGAAAAAATTATTACTATCCTCACTTTTGGCTTTTTTTAGTTTGTTTAGCGTAAACGCTGGAAACCAAAACATTGCCAATTTCATTCCCAATGCAGCAGCATGGGACGCAATATGGCCAAATAAAAATGTGCTTTACTCCTATAATAATTTTATAACTGCTGTTGACGAGTTAGCTGATTACGAAGTAACATATGAAGCGTCAGGTACATCCACTAAAGTAACAGTGAATAGAAAAACCTCAGGTACTTCTCATACATATACAATTACTTCATCCTCTTGGACAGGTCCCGCAGTGACAGTAGATTTTGAAGACTTTTGCAATACAGGAGATAATTTTAATGACAAAAGAGAATTGGCTGCATTTTTCGGTAACATCTCTCAAGAAACTACAGGTGGTTGGGAACCAGTTGGAAGTGGTATATATGGAGCTTACGAGGAATGGGGGTTATACGCTGTTCAAGAAAACGGTACACCTTGTGGCTCTTACGAAACTTATACAGGAGATTACCCTGCTGTTGGTGGTCAATGTTACTATGGAAGAGGTCCTATCCAATTATCGTGGAATTACAACTACGGTCGATTTAGTGACTTCTTATATGGTAATAACACTTTATTAAACAACCCTAGTGAAGTTCACACCAATGGTGTAACATCTTTCAAATCAGCAATTTGGTTCTGGATGACTCCTCAATGCCCGAAACCTTCTTGTCACCAAGTTATGCAAGAAACATTCGATGAAACAGCAGGAACTTACACTCAACCAAAGATGAGTAAAAAGGGATTTTTGCACACGGTTAACATTATTAATGGTGGTGTAGAATGTAGAAATTCTTCTCAGTCGGAAAAGGTTGAAAGAAGAGCTGCGCTTTATGGTGCATACATGGATATGTTAGGTTTTACCTCGGCTGAAATCTTGAACGAAAACACAGGAGATTATTCTACACTGTGTGCAGAAAGCTGGACCGATGTTATGACTGATTATACTGCATGTGCATTCAAAGACAAGGAGATTTCAAATTGTTCATCACCTAATTTAGGGGGAGACCAATCAATATGTGAAGGAGACATTATACTTGATGCTGGGATTACTCTTGAAACTGGTGAATCGATAGCTTGGTATGAAGACGATGTATTAATCAGTGGAGAAAACTCAACAACACTTACTGTGAGTTCCTCTGCAACATACAAAGCGGTTGTTACCGGAACAGATTGTGCAGAAGAAGACGAGGTAACCATATCAACCGGAGGTACTCTTGTACTTAACGCAACGAATGATGGTGTTTTTTGTGGAAGCGAGGACGAATCAACCACAATATCTGTTTCTGGGGGCAATGGACTATACAACTTATATGATGTTGAAACCGATGGATCACCTTTGAGAACGGGATCTGAATTCGTTATGAATAGCTTAGACGTTAATACTGCATCATCAAAAACCTTTTATGTTGACGAACCATCAGGAACGATTTATACTGTTGGTCCATCAGCACGCTGGACTGTAACACCTGATGCCTGGAATCAATTTTCAGCACCAGTAGATGTGCGGGATAACTTTACTTGGCTAGACAACAGAATGGTATTCACAATTGCTGAAGATTTAACCCTTAATTCAATTGAATTAGACATCGCTAAAGGAACTTATGACGCATCCTTAGTTGTTGAGCTGTTTAGTATTCACGATACGACAACTGCTCTTTTTTCTAAAACCATTGATTTAGAGACTATAGACTATGCTCTATGGGATCAAGTAATTTATACGGCTGCGTTAAACTTTGAATTGCCTGCAGGTCAGTATGCTGTTGACCTATCAAAATCAACTTGTCTATTACAATATGCAATGTGGACGAGTGCAAGTGGAAATACTTTTGATTACCTTTCGTGGGGTGAGTCAGGTAAAATTTCCTTCGATGGAGCACAAAACAGACCAAACGGCGCTAATTGGGGACTTTTCACCAATCATGTCAATGGTTTATACAACTGGAAATTTTCATCTGGAGGTAGTGGATCTTCTTGTGGTAGAACACCTATCACAATCACAAATGACTGCAGTGTTGGAAAAGAATCATTAAACAAGGGCTCTTTCAATGTTTATCCTAACCCAGCTAAAGATTTAATTAATTTATCTTTAAATGGAATAAATACCAATGGCGCTGTAGTTCAATTGTTCAACCAAGTTGGTCAAGTTGTTGCTGGTAAAACTTTAAGTGGAAACTCAACTACTACCCAAATTCAAACGAGTGAATTAGAGGCAGGAATATACTTTGTAAAAGTTACATCAGGTAATGAAACCTACAATACCAATGTTGTTATTACTAAGTAATACCAGACTAATTAAATAAAAAAAGGCGGACCAATGGTTCGCCTTTTTTATTGCAAAGTCTCTTGGGGCGAAAAATATTTAAGAAATCGTTCAATACACAATAACCTCTTAATTCAATAAAAATCATTTGCCATTCAAATAAGAACGTTGCCGATTCTATACAATGCTTAAACCCAACGACATCTTTTCCTAAAATGGAATAAGCGAAACTCCTACCCTTTCCATTGTTTTTCCTTGGGGTAAACAGCTTATTCAACACTTATTTTAACTTCATGATTTCTTATTCTTGCTTTCTCTTTTCTGCATGTAAAAATCTTTTATCTACATTTATCAATGTTGCAAAATTGAATGGTAACAAAAACTACAGGAATAGCTATTTTTGTTAAAAATAAGTTCTATTAGAAATACGTTTTAAAAGGGAATCCTAACACTCCTTTTTTTATTTTTTAATACCTTCGCACAATAATTTCAACCCCTTTAAAATTTGAAACATCTTCTCTTTACACTTATTTTTTTACTAGAGATATCGTCGATCTCATGTAGTCAAGCCCCATTATCAGATAAAAGGCTCGAAGAACAAAACCACTGGTTTACATCTTGTGAATCTACAAAATTGATTAATGAAATTCGTTTTTTTTCAGATGGAAAAGGCCTAATTAAATTTCAAAATACAATTTGCGACTCCATTTCAAGATCTGGAAAATTCAGTTTAATTATGGAGCAAAACAAAAAATTTGCTTTTGTGACAAAAATAAAAAAAATTAAAAAAGGCGATTATTTTCTCGCATACGTCTGGGTAAAGGATTCAATAAGTTTACCAAAACTCACAGCTGTGTACAACAAAAAGTTTAACATGAGAAAGAAAGTTTTAAAAAAGGAGAACGGATGGAGCTACCTTGAAGTAAGAGTACATATAGAGGAAGATGCACCAGAATTAAGATTCTATGTTTATAAACCGAAGAAAAAAAAGATGGTTTTAGACGACTTTCACATCTATAAGCTCCCCAATAAAATAAACTCAAAAACTAATCAGCTCGAGGGCATCCAAAAAGTTAGCCTAATAGTTCCTGAGGATGATTTAATTAAAGTTGCTGAGCAAAGAAAAAAAGCATTTGATGATAAAATGCTCAGTAAAAAAACAAAAAAATGGATAAAAGTAGAAGCAAATGGGAAAAAGGCAAAAATGAGATTAAAAGGAGATTGGCTGGACCATTTGTCGAACTACAAATGGAGCTATAGAATAAAAACAACACAATCACCATTCAAAGAGTATTCGATAACAAACCCTATCTCACGAAATTTTTTAAATGAATTTTCCGCTCAAAAAATAATGCGCTCAGAAGGAATTTTTACAACCAATTATTCTTTTTGCTATGTTTCTACTAACGACTCAATGAAGGGTATATATGGGTTAGAGCAACACTTTAACAAAGATTTAATTGAAACCTGGAAATTCGGAAGTGGAGACATCTTGAAATATGATGAAAATGATATTTGGAAAATCAGAAAAATGAACAACCTAAAAGACAGACATGAGCTCAACTACCTGGCTTGTTCTAAGATTATTTCCTACATAAATAAGGGCACTTCAGAAGATCTAAAAAATAACGGAAAAACATTGGACATATTAAAGAAAAGTGATTTTCCTGTAGATTCAATATTTGACCTTGACTATATGGCAAAATACTGCGCATTGATTGATTTATTTAACGCACATCACGGTATAATTTGGCACAACATAAGACTTTTTAGAAGTGATTCAACTAATAAATACTATCCTATTGCTTTTGACTTAAGTACCGACAAAAACTCTCTTAATAACGAGTTATTGTTTCAAAAAATAAATCAAAAACCTATTTTTATGGGGTTGTTTCAAAATGAAAAATTTAAAAAGAAATATTTTAATCAACTTAAAATTTACTCATCAGATGATTTCCTGAATCGAATAAATGCATCTCTAGGTGAAGAGCACAAACTCTATTCGAAAGCCATTCATCAGGAATACGACTCTGTATGGATTCAAAATGAATCATATAGAGAAAGAGCTCAGCAAATAAAATTATTAATTCAAAATGGGCTTGAAGACAGATTGAACACATTGAAATTAAACACAAAAAATACGAATCTTTTAAACAATGAGTACGAATTCGAGCCAATCGTCTCTGCGAAAGCCTACAATCAGGGAAACGGTGAAATACTAATCATGAACTTCTACAATAAACCCATTAAAATAATAGCTTATGAGGATGATAAAGGGAGAGAGGTAACAACCTCATCAAAACAAATACAAGCATACAAAAAGGCTTTCTCAAAAGCACCGTATTATATACACAGCACGAAAAATAAATTAAAATGGTGTGTTGTTAGTGTTAACCAAAAAAGATATCGAATAAAAATACGCAAAGGCGCATACCCTATAAGCTATTAAAAAAAACTATTTTCTGCTCCAGCACATTAGGAGATGTTTCAATTTGATGCTTAAATCGATTTAAATCTTTTACTAAAAAAGGTATGAAAGACACAACTCTTTCCATAGGTTTTGAATCTGGAAAAAGTTTATTGATAATATTTTCTAATTTCAAAATATCTTCCTGATGCTTTTTCTTTTCCGCCTTTAAGAATCTTTTTTCAACATTTTTGAGAGCTGAATTAGCCCTCTTCTCTTCACCTTCAACTACCTTCTTCAATTGCACATCGATCTCACCTCCCTTTATCTTTAAATCATGAAAAAACTTTTTTAGGAATTCAAAATCCTGATCAAGTGAAATGGGATTGGACGATAAAAACTTGGTTAGTGCATTAATTTGAACATTAACGTCATCAAACAAGGCTTCTGAAAATAAATTTCTTGATCTGAGCCAGTCAAAGTTTTTTTGAGCCAATACGAAATAAGAGTTTCTCAAAAGTGGTGTTGGAAAACCAACCTTTAGAGCATTAAAAACAGGTTTAAGTTCTAACCAATAGGAAACCTCCCCAGCTCCACCAACATAAGCTATATTAGGCAACAAGATTTCTTGATAAACCGGGCGAAGCAAGACATTTGGACTAATTTTTTCGGGTGTTTTATCAATTAGGTCTTCTATTTCAACTGGGGTCCAAAATATGGATTGATCTGAAGTTGAAAACCCTTCTTTAGTTCTCACAAATCTCTTTCGAATTCCATTCTCGATGTAAAACAAATTTATCTCCCTGGGTTTAACTTGAAGTTTGTAATCCTGTTTTATTTTTTTGATATGATTTTTACTTGAATTGATTACAATCTGTTCAAAAAATTCTTTTCGAGCAACGTCTTTAAACAGTGTTTTTAATTCTCTTGAATCAGCATCAAAAATAAGTAAACCCTCTTCTTTAAAAAGCTCACGAACAAAAACTCTCGTAATATGACTTAAGGTTTCACCTGAAACAAAAGCTTTATTAATGATATTTTTAATACGAATAAATTCTTCTCCCTCTCCTAAAACAGCGTTTATCTCTTTTAAAAAATCTTGAAAATGTTCTTTTGGAATTCTTCCAACCGGACCTTTATTCGTGCCAGGGCAATATATTTTTTTTCCAAACAGATTAATTGTGGAAATCTCCTCATAATCATGATCTTCTGAAGCCATCCAAAAAACAGGCAAAACAGGGATTTCAGTTGTAGATGTTTGTTGGGCAAGTTTTATTACATCCATTATTTTGGTGTAAAAAAACATAGGGCCCCCTAGCAACATTAATTGATGACCCGTGGTAATTGTGCATGTATTTTCTTTTGAAAAAAGCTCAATATGCAAAGATTCTTTTTCTGTTAAATCAAAAGAAGCATATTGCTTAAGAAGAGCCTTGTGAACCACCGATCTATTTTTAGAACTGTAGCGCTTTCGCTTTTTAGACACTAATTGGTCCTGAGGGTACTCCCAGTCAATTATATTTTTAGACTTTAACTCTCCAGATAAATAATCTGTTATAATCTTAGGGTAAAAATCTACACTATTTGAATTGATCGAATTCATTTATTTTGCGTCCCATATTCCTCAATTGGATTTTCCAGTACACTGTATCTAGAATTACTTAAAGTAATAATAGAGGATGCTGTATAAAATCCTATTCTTGATTCTGAGTATTTATAATCAATCAGTGTTAGTTTGACAATTTTATTGATGGAAAGCTCAATATAATTACCATATCTTATGAGTTTAAAATCAGCAGAGTATTCACTCCCCACTATAAACTGATTGGTTTGTAGGTTTTTAAAGACAAAATTATTCTGTGTATCATCGGGATTGAAACCCCAAGCCCTTATTTGAACATAACCACTCTTAAAGTCGATTGAAATATAGTAACCACTTCCATCTTCTCCTTCTGCTAGAAGCAAACCACATTTACCTATACCTTCCATAGTAATTGTTCCCTCCCAAATGTAGGCACTTGATATGCGTTCAAATGTAAAAAGCTCATAACCAGAGCGCGAAGTCATCCACCACTTACCTTGCACATTTTCAAATTTAGCCGTAGGATTATTGTACATCGCCTTAACTTCAGGAAATGCCTTTTGGGTATATGTTTCAATAACTTTATCGGTCCATTTGTAAAATGACTTTAAATACAACTTGCCTTCTGAATCAACCGCCAATTCTTTTGGTGGTGGTAAAACTCGCTTTGAATTTACTTTTCGATCCAAAAAATAAAACCCATAGACTAAACTATGGTCACCATCTTTAACTACTCTTGCTGCGTAATTCCCTTGAGGCATCAAGACATCATGATGAAAAGACTGATATTCACCATCAAAGGAATCAGAATGCCAGTATCTAACTTTTATATCCTCTCGAATTGATCCAATAAGGTAAAAACGCCCACCAAGCTCAATTAAGGATGGACACTCGATATCATCGTAAGCTAGCGGGAATAATATTGGCTTAGAAGGCTCAAAACCTTCTTTGGTCTTTTTGTAAGTAGCCACACACCCCCTTCTGTAAACGGGACCACTACTTGCTCTAGCGCATATTAACAAATATTCTAATCCATTTTTTTTGTACAAAAATGGATCTCTAAAACTCAACCAGGTCCTTGGGTTGTTATTAACGTCTTCGTAATAAGGTGCTTTTGATTCTAGAGGTAAGTCTTTAAGTAAGGTTTTTTCCCAATTAATTAAATCTTTGGAAACTGCTTTACCTACCCTTTGGTTGACTCCTCGCTCCTCTAATTGCAATCCCGTGTAATACATCTCAAAGGTTCCATCTTCACAATCAGCTACATCCATTGTCCACAACATGTCATCATCCCATTCCCCTGGGTCTCCAACAAAAATGGCGTTCTTAACCCTGCTCCATGAAATACCATCTTTGGAAACAGCGTGAGCTATATAATCGTGATTTGGGATAATTAAATGAAACAAATGATACACTCCATCATGAACATGAACCTCAACATCTCCAATTTCCCAATCTGTAAATCCACTTCCCGTATACATAACCTATTTCAATTTAAAATGCTCCAATCCTTCTAATATTCCAGCAGCCGCATATTTCTTAGCGACATAGAGTTTCTTTCTTGTTCTTAAATGACTCAACTCTTCAGATGCATTTCCGACAACTATTCCATTTATAGGCTCTCTAAACATATCCATATCGTTGCCGGAATCACCACATGCGTATACCTTATTTAACTGTAAGCCCCATTTATGACAAATATAAAGGATTGCATTTCCTTTTGAAGCTCTTTTTGGAAGGATATCAACAAATTTATTGTGAGAAGCAATGACATTAATATGATACCAGTCGTTTCCTAATCTGGATTTTATTTTCTCCTCATCATACTTTTTCGGATCGCAGTAATAAGAGATTTTATGAGGATTTTGAGCGTTTTCTTCCTGTAAATCAAGCCAATGTAATGATTTTAGAGAATCTACAATCTTTTCGCGGTCCCATTTAAAATCCAAATATGCACTCCAGTCTTCATCTATACTGTTCAAATCTGTGTCGTAATAAATTTGTGTTCCCACCGAACAAACAATAAAATCGACATCTAATTTGTAGTCATCAACTACTTCCTTTACCAAATCAAAATTCCTTCCAGATGAGAGTGCAAAACTTATTCCACTCTCTCTATTTTGAAGATAATGTTTCAATTCCTTTATTCCAGGATCCCCATGCTCAGGAGCAATTAAAGTACCATCGATATCAGAAATTATGAGACTTTTACTCTCTTTTAAGTGCTTGATATGTTCTTTGGGAGCATTTAACTCCTTAGCTGTTTTTGGCTCAGAACGACTTATACTTTCTTGGATCCAACTAACATATACTTCAATATGAGCATCCCAACTGTAATGTTTCTTTGTATTTAAAATCCCATTGTCACTAAATTGTCGCCAACGCCCTTCGTTAGTGAGTATTTTTTTAATGCTTCTAGTAATATCGGCTTTATCCATTGGGTCAACAAGCAAACCATTTTTCATTCTTGGAACAATTTCGGAAGGACCTCCATTTTTAGTAATCACCACTGGCAACCCTGTTCCTCCAGCTTCAATTGTGGTTAAACCAAAATTCTCGTGCAAACATATATTTGCAAAAACACCACGTTTGTTTGCGCAATATTGATAAATCAACGCTACTTCATTTTCAATATCGTGCCGTTTAGGTATAGCCATTTTACCATACAAATCATACTTATCCATCAGAAGAAGAAGCTCAGTAAGCACTTCTTTTTCTTGCTCAGGCATTGTATTAATATCTTTTCGAATACCAGCAAAAATAGCCATATTAGCAAGTGCCTGAAGCTCCTTATCTTCTCCGTATGCTTCAATTAAAAAATGTAAATTCTTCCTCCTGTCAGGACGACTCAACGCCATAATAACAGGCTTATTTGGATTTATCAAAAACTTCTCAATATTTTGACCAACCCAATACCTACGCTGCAACTGAATGTAATCTTCTTCCTCTTGAAACCTTTTTATATAATACGGCGTGAATTTTTGAATATCTATACCGGGAGGCTGAACATGAAACTGAGCTTTATCATAATTTTCATATTGCTCCCAGTCTGCTATTTCCAAATACGTTGAAGTAACAATAAACTCACTCAATGCTAAAGCATTTTCTTCAGCACTTATTCTTTGTTTAAATTTAAAACGTTCTTCTGCTTCCTTTTCAGTCATACCCGAAGCAAGCATTTTCTCCTTTTTAGCCAAACCCAAAGAATGACCCGTATGCGCAAAAGGTACATTTAATCGAACAGAGAGTCTGGATGCAACATATCCCGCATCTCCATAATGAGAATGGATCCAGTCGGGCTGAATTTTATATTCCTTGATGTGATTTAAAGCATTTTCAACAAATTCATCAAGATGCTCCCAAAGCTCTTCCTTCATTTTGTAATTTAGTCCGCCAAATTCGATTCTACGAATATCAAACTTAGGGTTGATTTCTTCAATGGTTGCACCATATTCTGAAGAAACTTCAGGATCTTTAATCTTTCTCGTGAACAAATGGACATGACTAACCTGCTCATGAGCAGATAAGTACTCAGCCAATTCAAGGACGTACTTTGTTTGTCCTCCATTATCTGCGTCTCTGCCAATTTCTAACCCACTTCCCTTTACTAACCCATGAAGATTAACTATAAATATTCTCATATCTTTGTTGTTTCAAGTTGGAAAAAATCCGAACTGTGAATTAATGGGAAATTTAATAAAAAGAAGGTTAAAAATCTTTAGACATACTAATCAATTCCTAACAATTCATCCTTTAAATCATCTAAAATTGGATTTTCTCCGATCCACATGCCT
>Ga0160423_10005222_pt1 | contig 10588 bp, 12 predicted proteins | sample CRUFie14St8metaG_FD_108191 | JGI IMG/M metagenome (GOLD analysis project Ga0160423, IMG submission 108191) | Marine microbial communities from the Costa Rica Dome - CRUD Field 142mm St8 metaG | ecosystem: Environmental > Aquatic > Marine > Oceanic > Photic zone | place: Costa Rica: the Eastern... | reverse complement strand
GGTTTTCCAATAGCTTTAGCAACTTCAAGGTAAGTTTTAACTTTACCTTTTGGTATTTTTCTCAAATAATTCCAGACTTTTAGCTGAAACTTAGTCCCCTTTAAGTTCATAGAGTTCAAAACCTGTGTTATTGGCTATTTTATCGTATAATTTTTTAGCATTTTTATTGGAAGAGTGGGTGATCCATCGAATTCCATCCCAATTATTGGCTTTAGATAAAGATTTTAGATGACTAATAAGCTTTTGAGCTATTTGTTGACCTCTAAATTCTGGCTCTACGAACAAATCATCTAAAAAACCAATATATTGGCCCTTAATTGGTCTTGGCATTGTTATATAATGTGCGATACCAACAATTTTATTCTCTAATTCAAAGCAAATACCTTTAATAATATGATTCTCGTCATGAATCCATTCCCATAAAGTGTTTAAAACACCCTGACTCATGGGCACTTTGTAAAATTTTGCATATCCACAATACAATTTTATCCAATTTTCTTTATCTTTTCGCTCTATATTTCTAATCATTCAGTTTAATTTATTTATTTAAATTATTGATATTATTGTCTTAACAAATTTTAATTTCTTGAAACCATCTCGTACATTTTGGCGATTTGGTTGCTGCCAGTTTTTTTAAATAGTCCTGGTATCAAGCCATGTATAAAACAAAAAAATCCAGTCACAAGCATTGTAAAAGCAATTTTAAAGGCTATCCGCATATGTTGGAGATAAGTTTCATTAACTTCAATAAGATGTTCTTGAGAATCTTTAATCATTATTTTTTAAATTATTCTCATTGACATTATAAATCTATTATATTATTACTAACGATAATTAATGGTTATCAATAGTAATAAGTATGAGTAATTTAATAACTGATATAAAAGCTCTAAAAGAAGAAACGTTATTGAACTTACAAAGCTCAAAAGCAAATAATACTATTAGAGCTTATAAATCTGATTTTCATGATTTTGAGTTATTCTGCATACAGAATGGATTCAAGTCATTACCATCAGAGCCAAAAATCATTTCATTATATCTAACCAGTTTGTCATCTAAAGACATAAAAATGAGTACTTTAAAAAGGAGATTAGTATCAATTGGAGTTATTCATAAATTAAAAGGCCATTATTTAGATACAAAACATCCATTAATAATTGAAAATATTATGGGTATAAAAAGAAGAAAAGGTAGTACTCAAAATGGAAAAAAACCATTATTAATCAATTATTTAAAAGCATTAATTAAAGCAATAAATAGATCAGATTTAAATCCAATTATAAAATTTAGAGATAGAACAATTGTATTAATTGGTTTTTCAGGAGGCTTTAGAAGAAATGAAATAGTTTCATTGAATTATGATGACATAGAATTTGTCAATGAAGGAATGAAGATTACCCTAAGAAGGTCAAAAACAGATCAATACGGAGAAGGTTTTCTAAAGGGTGTTCCCTATTTCGATAACCCTGTGTATTGCCCAGTGATTTCAATGCAAAATTGGCTAAAAATCTCTGAAATTAATTCAGGCCCTTTATTTAGAAGATTTTCAAAAGGTGCAAAATTAACAGAAATGAGACTAACTGATCAAACAGTAGCTTTAATAATAAAAAAATATTTGCAACTAGCTGGTATTGACAGCAAAAATTATTCTGGTCATAGCTTACGATCTGGTTTTGCAACTTCAGCAGCAGAGTCAGGAGTAGAAGAAAGAAGTATTATGGCTATGACTGGACATAAATCAGCAGAGATGGTTAGAAGGTACATCAAAGAAGCAAATTTGTTTAAGAACAATGCACTGAACAAAATTAAAATTTAATTATATTTTTTCAATATATAATTAAACTTATTCAAAGCAGCTAAAATAGTCATGTCCATATCATAATAAGCATAGTCTGCTAAACGACCACCAATTATAAAATTTTTAATCTTGCTTACTTCATTAAGGTATCTTTTATAAGTTGATCTATTAGATTTATTATTTATTGGATAATAAGGTTCTAAATAATTATCATTTGAATATTCCTTTAAGATTAACGAATATTTAGTATCATAATTTCTTTCAGGATGAAGATGTTTTGGCTCATGAATTCTTGTAAATTTATATTTTAATTCTGGGTAGTTAATCACAGAAGTTCCTTGAACATCATTTTTTTTTATTATACTTTTTTTAAAAGTTAGTGATCTCCAATCTAATATTCCAAAGCGATAATTAAACAATTTATCAATTGGTCCAGTGTATATAGTCAAGTATTTGGGCTTATATTTAAAATTATTCTTAAACTCTACATTAGTTTCAAAATTAATTCTTTTATTATCAATAAGTTGATTAAATATATTTGTATATCCATTAAGTGGAATACCTTGCCATCTACAATTTTTAAAATAATCTTCATTATAATTAAATCTTAAAGGCAATCGATTAAATATATTAGAAGGTAAATCTTTTGGATTTTTACCCCATTGTTTCATAGTGTATTCTTTCATAAAGGCATTATATAATTTACTCCCAATTTGAAATTTTGCTTTTTCCTCAAAATTTAAATATTCTTTTTTTTTAAATTTTTTTGAAATTTTTTTAATAAAAATTTCTGCTTCATATGGATTAAAATTTTTTTTAAAAAAGGAATTAATTGTTTCTAAATTAATAGGCATTTGATAGATTTTATTACGATAATGAGAAAGAACTTGATGTCTATAATTATTAAATTTAGTAAAATTATTTATATAATTCCATACTTTCATATTTGAAGTGTGAAAAATATGTGTACCATATTTATGATATTCAATTTTAGTTTTTTGATCTATTTCTGAATAACAATTTCCGCCAATGTGATCTCGTTTATCAATAATCAAGACATTTTTTTTTAATATATTTGCAATTCTTTCTGCTAAAACACATCCATAAAAACCAGCTCCAACAATTAAAAAATCAATTTGTTTTTTCATAAATTAATCATTTATAATTCTGTATATTTGTTATAATCTAAATATTGATGGATAAAGTCTTTCCAAATAATGACCAATTTCATAATCTCTATTTACCACTTTAAATTCATTTATAATATTTTGATAAACTTTTTTTTCAACAGATGTAATATTTTCTTTGTTGGCAGCAATAATTCCATTTAAACTCAAGATATATTTATCCATTTGTTTGTTTTTAAAATTTGTTTTTAAAAACTTTTTCAATGGATATATTTTAGAAGGTATTAGAATATGTTTAATACCTTGAGAGGTAATATGTTTAAAAATTCTAAAATTAGGATCAAGTATTTTTAGTTTTTTATTTTTTAAAAAAAAATATCCATCAAAAGTATAAAGTCCTTTATATTTTTTTTTATTCAAATCTGAAACTTTTTTATAAATTCTAGTAAAATTAATAAGTCTATCTTTAAAATTAATAAATGATGCAGAAATGAAAAAATTTATTTTTGAGAGTTTTTTGTAATTATTAATTATATGATACAAATATGTGTGACCTTCTTTACCAATATTATCTAATTGTATAAATTTAATATTATAATTTTTATTAATTTTTTTTTTTATGTTCTTTTTTTTCAAATAGATTGTTATTTTTTGATTTGTAGGCAAGTAGTCTAAATATTTAAAATCTTCATTATAATGTGATATAATAAACTCAATTGTATTTTTTGGTACAAATAAATTAATTTTAAATTTTAAAATTTTTAGATATGCAAGATATTTTAAATGTGAGATTTTGAAATTATTCATAAATTTTTAAGTTTATTTCCCCCTACTCTTTAAAAGAGTGGTTTTTTTTATTTTATTAAATTTCATAAATTTAAGAGAATGCTTATCTGAAATTATCGTTTTATTCAATTTTCTATAACAATAAGTCACACTTTATTTTCAATTATTCTCGTCAAATTTATTTCCATCAGAATTAACAAACAGAGCTTTCATTTTTTTTCTTTAAAAGAATTATATTAAATTGTTTTTTCCACTTTTAATTTTTCAAGTATTCTCCTTTTTATTAGCTTACATAGAAAATATATGATTTATTTTTGAGCTAATAAAATAGAAATAATATATTTTTACCTGCATTTAATATATCTTTTAAAAATTGATTGTTTATAAATATAGATATTTACATTATTTAAGATTTAATTAACCAATCATTATAATATGAAAAATAAAACTAATATTATTGTTACAGGTGGTTTGGGATTTATAGGGAGTAATTTAATTGATTTATTAATTAAGAAAAATTTTAATGTATTAAATCTTGATAAAATTTCTTATTCATCAAATTTTTATAACGTCAAAGATTTTAAGAACAATAGAAATTATAAGTTTATAAAATGTAATATTTCAAATACAAAAAAGATTACAAAAATCCTTAAAAAAGAAAAACCATCTGCGCTTTTTAATCTTGCTGCAGAGACTCATGTTGATAGATCTATCGACACCCCTTACCCATTTATAAGAAATAATATTGTTGGTGTATTTAATCTTTTAGAAGCAGTTAAAAGCTACCACAAGATTAATAAAAAATTCAAATTCATTCATATATCTACTGATGAAGTCTACGGTGATATTTTAAAAGGCAGAACTAATGAAAGTTATCCATATAAACCTTCTTCTCCATATGCGGCAAGTAAGGCTTCTTCTGATCATTTGGTTTATTCTTATTTTCATACTTACAAATTACCAGTCATAATAACCAATTGTTCGAACAATTATGGTCCTAATCAACATCCAGAAAAATTAATACCTAAAATAATATATAATATTATGAAAGGTTTAGATTTGCCAATCTATGGAGATGGACAAAATTCTAGAGAATGGATTTATGTCAAAGATCATTGTAATGCTCTTTTAGAAGTTTTTAAAAAAGGAAAAATTGGTGAATTTTATAATATTGGATCTAATGAAAATATTAATAATCTCAAGATATGTTCTAAAATACTTGAAATTTTTAAAAAAAAAAATTTTAAAAGCAAATCAAAAATAACTTTTATTAAAGATAGACCAGGACATGATAGAAGATATGCCCTTGACAGTAATAAAATTATAAAACAATTAAAATGGACTAAAAAGACCAATATCAGCGATGGTTTATATAAAACTGTCATGTGGTATATAGAAAATGAATCATATTTTAGATCATTAAAAAAAAAAGATATTATAAATAGATTTGGTGCAGAATGATAAAGAAAGGAATAATTTTAGCAGGTGGTCAAGGAACGAGAATGAGTCCACTCACAAAAGCTGTAAATAAACAATTACTACCTATTTACGATAAGCCTTTAATTTTTTATCCATTATCAGTGCTTATGTTGGCTAAAATTAAAGACATATTGATAATAGTTAATAAAGGACAGTTGGATCAATATAAAAAAATTTTACCAGATGGCAAAAATCTAGGTATTAAAATTAGCTATAAAGAGCAAGATAAACCAAATGGATTGCCAGAAGCTTTTATAATTGCTGAGAAGTTTATTGGTAAAGATAGCGTTTCTTTAATATTGGGTGACAATTTTTTTTATTCTCAAAATTTTTCATCATTTTTATTAAAATCTAGACAGTTAAATAACGGTGCGCAGATAGTTTTACATAAAGTAAACAAACCGGGCATGTATGGTGTAGCTAAAATAAATGGAAATAAGATTAATTATATTAAAGAAAAACCCAAAAAATTTATTAGTGATATGGCAATTACAGGCATATATTTTTTTGACAATAATGTGGTTAAATTTTCTAAAAGTTTAAAAAAATCAAAAAGAGGAGAATTCGAAATTACTGATTTGTTGAATTTGTATAAGAAAAATAATAACTTAAGCTTCAAAACGATGGGTAGAGGTGCAGTATGGTTGGATACTGGATCTATAGATGATTTTTATAAAACATCATCATTTGTATCTACAATTGAAAATAGACAAGGTATTAAAATTGCATGTTTAGAAGAGATAGCTTTACTGAATAAATGGATTAACAAAAGCCAAATTAAATTATCAATTAAATTTTATGGTAATTGTGAATACTCAAATTATTTAAAAAAATTAGTATGAAAATTTTGAAAAATAATATTTTTAAAGATGTTTTTGTAGTTCAAAATCCAATAAACAAAGATAATCGTGGTTATTTCAAAGAACTTTTAAGAGAAAATCTTATAAAAAAAAGATTCCCATTTTATGTTATGTCTTTTTCAAAAAAAAATGTTTTAAGGGGCTTACATATACAAAAAAAAAACTCTCAAGGAAAATTTGTATCAGTAATTAAAGGAAAAATATTTGATGTTATTGTAGATTTAAGAAAAAAATCAAAAACATTCGGAAAAAAATATTCTATTATATTAAGTGAAAAAAATTCAAAGTCTTTATATATACCAGAAGGATTTGCTCACGGATTTTGTGCATTAGATAAAGAAAATTTTGTTGTTTATAACTGTAGTAAATACAGAGATAAAAATAATGAAATTGGTCTCATGTATAATGATACTGATTTAAAAATTAATTGGCCTGTCAATAAAGCTATAATTTCTAAAAAAGATAAAGAAAATTATAGTTTAAAAGAATTAAAACTTATTTTGTGAAAAAATTAATAATTGTAACTGGCGGGAAAGGACGATTTGCTAAAATATTAAAGAAAAAATCTACACTTAATTTAAAATTTTTAGATAAAAAAAAACTAAATATCTTAGATACAGACTCAATTGAAAAAAACATTATAAAATATAAACCAAATATATTTTTACATTGCGCTGCTCTATCGCGTCCAATGGAAATGCATTACACAAACATCTCTAAAAGCATTAATTTAAACATCATAGGAACTGCTAATGTTGTAAAGATATGTCAAAAACATAATATAAAATTAATTTTTTTTTCAACAGGTTATGTTTATGAGGGAACAAAAGGAAATTATAAAGAAAGTGATCCAGTGAAACCATTTAATAATTATGGTCTTGCAAAGTTAGCTGGAGAATGTGCGGTTTAAATGTATAAAAACTCTCTTATTTTAAGAATCACTATGACTGAAAAACCATTTGCTCATAAGCGAGGTTATACAAATTTGTTTTCAAACTATATGTTTCATGAGGATTTAGTTAAAATCTTACCAAAAATAATAGACCAATATGGAATTATGAATATAGGAGGGAAAACAAGATCAGTATTTAATTTTGGAAAAATTCATAATAAAAAGTTACTGAAAACAAAATGTAAAGATAAAAATATTCCCTTGAAACAAACAATGAATTTAAAAAAATTAAAGAAAATTTTAGATCAGTAATAGTATATTTGAAAATTGAAGAGGTTATTAGCTATAGTTATACCTTCATATATTTGCAAAAATAATTTAATAAATCATATTAAAACTTTCTAAGAAAGAAGCTTAATGGTTATAACTGATCACAAATCAACATAGATAGTTAGAAGATATGTTAAAGAAGCTAATATATTTAAAAATGATGCTTTAAATATTATTAAAATCTAAATTGATATCCAGTTATTAGGCCAATAGTCACTATTGCTTGAAGGATTGATGTTAGAAGGTCGCAAACAAATTTTATTTGGATTTTCGTTTAACCAAGCTCCCCACCAATGAAATGAAGTTGGACCAATTATAAAATGTTTTGAATATTGAAATAGATAAAAATCATTTAAAAATTTATTATTAACATTTCTTATAAATGTAAATTCATTTTGATCAAAATATTCGTCCAAATTTGAAAAATCATCAGACCAAATATAGAATTTAGGATTAGTAATTTTGTTTTTTAAAAACAAGATAGATCTTTTGATATATTCAATCGTATCATGAGTAAATTTAATTGATTTTTTTTTATCAATATTTTTACCTTCAGAAAATCTATTTTGTCTAATACAAATAGAAACACTTTCATTTTTTTTTAATTCATTTATTAAATGATTATTTAAATTTATGTAATTTTCTTTAATTTTAAATTCATTAATAAGAGCGTCTCTACAATCAATAAAATATTTATCACTTTGAAAATAACCTTCAACAAATAATAAATCTGAAAATTTAGATAAATCTATTTTCTTAAAATATGTATTTTTATAATTATCTTTATTTTCAATTAAAAAAGATTTTTTATATTTAAAAAGATCTAACTTTTTTTTAATTTTTCTTTTAAAATCAAGAAAGTAATCGTCATATCTTAGTTCAGGAACTGTATATTTAGAAGTAATTGCAAACTTATCTAATTCAAAGGCACGAAATTGGTTTTTTTTTTTAAAATATCCTGAGGTATTATCAATATATAAATCATAATTATTTTTTTTTGATAAACAATAAGCATGAGCATACATAAATAATTGATTGCCTAAACCTTCAGCTATTCTAACAATCAATTTATTTTTCATTTAATCAAAAAATTTTATAATATAAAATTTAAGTTTATTAATTAATAATTTTAACATTATGTTTGAACAAAATTAATACGTTAGCAAAAATTATTTTTTTGAATATAGGTTGTTGTATAGCAATCTAACGTAAAGATAATTTATTTTACATAAAAAATAATTTAATATAAATCTTAAATTTTTGTTAGGATCCTTTAAAGGACCATCAAATTTTATATTTGATTTTAAGTAATATTTTTTAAAAAATTTGATACTGATACCCCATTTTAATAAGAATAATTTAGCTCCCCTACTCCCATATCTATTATTTAATTTTATTTTATTTAATTTTTTTCTTAAAACAATAGAGCCAAAATGATATACTTTAAATTTATTTACCCCTTTAAAAATTCTAATTCCTAAATCCCATAATTTTTTATTAAAATCAGGATCTGAACCCATCCCAGGAAAATATTCTTCACTTAATCCACCTACTTGACTCCATATATCTCGATGTACTAATGATGGAGCCCAAGTTGAGCCTTGAAAATCATAATGATTATGTTTTTTATAATTATCCAAAAATTTATTTTCATCAAAATCTTCAGGAGTATTACCACAGAAAAATTTTATCTGACCTTCATTCATCATAGTTCCTGATAAATAAAATTTATTATGGCCTATTTTTTTAACTTCTTTGTCAAGTATATCATCCCAATTTGGAGTAAAATAAAAATCATCATGAGCGTAAAGAAAATAATCGAATTTTGCAATTTTTGCTGCCTTGTTTATCCCCTCACATATACCCGAATTATATTCTGTAAATGAATATTCTATATTTTCTTTTTTGAGAAAATCTATTGTACCATCATTACCGATGTTAACATGTGGAATGATTTGATGATTATATTTAGAATTTTTTTTAATACTATTTATACATAATTTTAAGTAAGTAAAATTATTGAATGTTGGTATTAATATTGAATACATAAATAAATGAGAACTATATTAAATTAATTTATCACTTTTTTTATCCCAAATAAATTTATCTTTAGACCTAATATTAAATGTTTTTAATATCATATATTTAGAAATTTTTTCTGAGCTAAATTCTTTTAAATATTTTTTTTTACCATTGTTAGCTATAAATCTTCTTTTATTATCATTTTTGACATAATATTTAATTTTATTTATTAAATCTTTTAAATTTTTATATGTAACAATTTCATTTTTATTAAAAAAATCTGAATATTTTGTATCTTCATGGATAAGAGTCAATAGCCCGTTAGCCATATATTGAGCAATTCTGTCACTGCTATAATATTTAATTGGTTTACCCCTACTTAAATTTAAACCTATTTTTGATAAAGAAATTTTTTTCAAAAACTCATCTCCCCAAATTGGCTGGATATTATTTATTCCATAAAAATCAAATTTGATATCTTTAACTTTTAAAAGTTTTTTTAAAATTTTTTCTCTATCATCATATTTTCCAGGTTTTAAATTTCCTCGATGAACTCCATGACTCATCGCAAAAAAAACGTCATTTTTTGGAATCTTTTTTGAATTATCAAGTATTTCAAAGGATTTATCAGCTGGATTTGGTATGAAATATGAGTTTTTAATTTTAAAATCTAAAGATTTAGGGTCAGATGTTAAAAATGTTGAGTCCATAATTTTTATTTTATTCAAAATTCTTTTTTTATTGTTATGATAGTCGGGTCCATTTCTTGATAAAGGGTCTAAAAACCATTGTGAAATTTTCAAATTATTGTTTTTAATTTTTAAAGATCTTAATGTTTCTAATTTTACACTATCGGCATGACCCAAAATTATTAAATCTGGATTAAAATTTTTACCTATTTCAATTATTTTTTCATTTAATGTTTTTTTTGGTGACGGATTAAAAATAGTTTTGTTTGAAGAAATTATATCTCTGTCACTTAGCTGATATACATTATGACCTAACTTAATAAGTGCATTATTAATTCTTTTACTGGTGTTATAATGTAGTCTTCCATTAAATCTTTCATTAAAATTTGTAATATGTAAAATCTTGAGACATTTAATTGAAATTTTTTGTTTAGGTATAATTAATTCTTCTCTAATTTTATCTAATAAATTTGATGAACTGGTATTTGTTAATTTAAATTGTTTAAATGTTTTAACCTGTAATTTTTTTAGGTTAGTGGGTTTTTTTATTAATAAATCTAATTGCTTATAAAGTTCATCAGATGTTAATTTATTTAAAACAATTG